>Ga0209541_10004726_pt1 | contig 24061 bp, 24 predicted proteins | sample RifCSPlowO2_01_FD_184027 | JGI IMG/M metagenome (GOLD analysis project Ga0209541, IMG submission 184027) | Groundwater microbial communities from Rifle, Colorado - Rifle CSP2_plank lowO2_0.1 (SPAdes) (version 2) | ecosystem: Environmental > Aquatic > Deep subsurface > Groundwater | place... | reverse complement strand
GTGTAGGGGTGTTTATTGTCAAATTTTTGTATATTGGCATACGACTTATTGTTTCAAAATTAATGTAAACTTAATTCGGTACTATACATCGAAATTTTAAAACCAAAAGGTTTATATATGACATTAACATTTAATGTTAATATTAACATAATTTGTTAAAGAGGTCATTTTTTATGCCACTTAAGAAGAAAAGCATAGAAGTTTATCTTGATGAAAACAACAAGCTTAACTTTACAATAGTAAAAGAAGACGCTAAATTCAAGAAATTCGCAATAAATTATTCAGCTAAGATTGATGATAGGTGGTATGCAGTATACAGAGTAGATAACTACCATGGATTTGTGCATGAGCAGAGGCTATGGATTAGCAATGAGCCGATTCCATTGCAAGAATACGAATCTATGGACTTAAAGAATGTATTTGATATATTTTTCCAGAAAGTCAAAGAAGAACATTCAAGATTTAGAAAATATTTTGAAGGAAGAAAAAATAAAGGTGATTAAAAATGACGCAAAAAAACATTATGGATAGGAAATTTGATGCTGTGAAGACCTTACTAGATGCGGAAATAAAGGGAGAAATAGATTTGCCCAGCAAAGCAGTTGTCTTTGCATTAACTGACAATGAGCTTACCAGCTTAATCACCAAGAAAAGGCTTGAATTGATTAGGATAATTGACAAAAAAAGGCCTCAAACAATACAGCAATTAGCGAATTACACAAATAGGAAATTGCCTGCTGTTGACAGGGACATAAAGCTTTTGATGAAGCATGATATTATAAAAACTAAAAGAACCAAGAAAGGGGTGCAGCCAATTCTTAATAAGGGCGTTATAATACTTCCTTTGACAGAGCCTAAAAGATTGATGGAAATAGCTGCTTAATATATAGAGAACTTTGAATAACCTATTATTTTTATATATTTGATTCAAAGTTCTCTTAGAGAGTTTTGACAAAAATGATGTATTTCAAAACTCTCTATAAAAAATAAAGTGCTCCCATCGGGATTTGAACCCGAGTCATCGGATCGAGAATCCGAGGTGATTGGCCGGACTACACTATGGGAGCATAAGGGAATAGAATTATGGGGGGTTTTTAAATGTTATTTCTTCTCCTTGAAATCCAAGGCGCATGAATTGATGCAGTACCTTTGGCCTGTTTCACTTGGGCCGTCATCAAACACGTGCCCCAGGTGGCTGCCGCATTTCCCGCACAATACCTCTGTCCTTAGCATTCCATGGGAAAAGTCTTTCCTTAGCTCGACATTCTCCCTGTTCTTCGGCTTGTCGAAGCTTGGCCATCCTGTGCCGGAATCGAACTTTGTGCCAGACGAAAATAATTCATTTCCGCATGCTGCGCAGTGATACATCCCTTTCCTCCTGTTGTGGACGTACTTGCCGGTAAATGCCATCTCAGTGCCCTTCTCTCTCAGGACACGATACTGTTCCTGAGTTAATTTCTTTTTCCACTCTTCCTCTGTCGGCACCTGTTTCATTTGATAAAACGCCGGAGCTGGGACTTTCAAATAACCACCTGTGTTAAGTCAGGCAACGATTGCTCGCACCTTGTGTGCAGATAAATTATTTTTGAACCCAGATATCCTTTCGGAAACAAGCTTTCCAGGCTTGCGCGATATTCCCCAGCGGAAAACAGCGAAAACCATGTTTTCGCGCTTCCAGGTTACGCGACCCCGGCTTGAGAATTTGAATCGAATAATAGTTTATAAAGGTTGTTGAAAAAAAGAATAAAAATAAAAAAAGAATCAAGGCTTATTTCTTCGAGGCCTTTCCAGTCCTTGCCACTTCGCATTCAGGACAGGTGCTTGCCCCAAAGCTTGCAAGCCCAACGACAACGAACAATGCCGTGTACCAGCTTATGCCCCAGAAGTCCCATAACCCAAGGTCCCTAAGCAGGAACAATAATCCAAATACCGCAAACAATGCCCCGCATATCTTCATACATTTCCTGCACATGCACATAATCGCATCACCAAGAATACAATTTTATCAAGGGTATAAAAACATTGCTATTGCCTACCCTTCGGATAGCTTCCCAAAATCTTCAAAAACAAAGAGGACGCTTCCATCTCGCTTAAGGCTGTTTTTACATTTTCGTCATCTGCGCCGCCTTCAAAATCCGCATAGAACACATATTCCCACGGGTTTTCAGGGACTGGCCTTGATTCAAGCTTTGTTAAGTTTACATTATGTTTTGCAAGCCTCTGCAGGCAGTTGATCAAAGCTCCGGGATAGTGCTTTGTCTTGAAGGCAATGCTGGTTTTCTGTTTTTTTATATTATTTGGAATATTATCATTTTTCACAAATACCAGAAACTTGGTTATGTTGTTCTTGTTGGTTTGTATGTCTCTGGCCAGGATATCCATGCCGTATATCGAAGCGCAGAATTCAGGCGATATTGCAGCCTCGTCCTTCCTGTTTCTTTCATTCACCAGTTTTGCAGCCCCTGCAGTGTCATATTCGGGAATTGCCCTGAATTTATGCCTTCTTATGAATTCCCTGCACTGCTCCAAGGCATGCGGGTGGGAGTAAACAGTTTTTACATCATTGATTTTATTGTTCTTATGAGACAATAATGCATGCCTTATCTCCAGAAACACTTCTGCGATCGCATACACCTCATTCTTCAATAATAAGTCATAGTTGACTGCGACGCTGCCGGCAATGGTGTTGTCAAAAGGTAATAGCCCATAATCAGCTTTATTGCCCATGAGAGCTTCAAATACTTCTTCCGATGTATCGTAACCTGTGGCCTCTGCCTCTTTTCCAAAATGCTTGCAGACAGCTATCTCGCTGTTTGCTCCTTTTATTCCCTGGTATGCTATTCTCATTTTTGGTTAACTATTTTTATGATTTTTTATATTGGATTTTAATGATGAATTTTAACCGTATTGTGTTTAGTCCGTAATGAATTTATCCTTTTATTTTGATTCTAGTTTATTATCAACTTTAGCTACAGATTTAATGAAATCAGTCCTTATTTTTTTTGTATATTTATTGTACCTGTTCATATCCTCGAACAATTGCCATGTATCGTTCTTTACAGTATCCAGTATCCTGATTAAATCCCTGTAGCCTTTTGTATCAATCTGCAGGCTGGAGGCTTTCATATCTATCAAGGCCCTCCCTATAAAGTGAGTCAATACCAAAGATCTTGCTATTTCTTTATCATGCCGTCCTGGAGTTGTTTCTATTATATTCAGCTTTTTGCTTTCCAAGAATCTTTTAATCTGGGAATATGCTTTATCTTTTATTCTCGTATTGCATAATACAATTTTTCTTCCTTCCAATGATTCAGAAGCAGTATCCGGACCAAACATCGGGTGTGTTCCAAGTATCTGAACACCTTTTGGCAGGATTTTCTTCATTAATTTTACAGGATGCCCCTTTACAGAGCAGACATCAATCACAATAGAATTATTTTTTAACAGGTTTTTTGTGCTTTTTAATGCGTTTTCCATCTCCGAGATTGGAACCGCGAGCATGACTATATCATTTTGGCATGCTTCTTCCAATGATGCGGGGATTGCCTTGTTTTGCCTGATTTCCCTGCTTTTGTCCGTCCTGTTGTAAACATGAAATTCAAAATCATCCGAAAGGTGCCTTACAATCAATTTGCCGAATCTTCCAAACCCGATTAATCCCAATTTTTTGGCATCACAGCGAATTTTCATATTCTTTTGCTGTTCATTCCTGGAGATCTGGAAAATAGAGCCGAATATCTTGTATACAGAATCCGCATCTAATCCAAATTGCTTTGCTTTCTTTGATAAATTGCCAATAATCTCCTGTTCTCTTTTTTTATCGAAGACCGGCAAATCAAGGCTTTCCTTTAGCTTGGCAATCTCTTTCACAAAATCCTTCCTTTTTGACAATAGGTTTAGTATTTCCTCATCTATTTCGTCAATGGCTTTTCTCAGGCTGTCAATCAAGCTTATCACCGCATTGTGCTCTTTGCCTCAGGTAATGGTCGCATAAGACCAAGGATGCCATTGCCTCTACTATCGGAACAGCCCTTGGCAAAACACATGGATCATGCCTCCCTTTTGCTTCCATCTTGACTGCTCTTCCCCTGATGTCCACAGTATTCTGTTCTTTTTGTATTGTTGATGTCGGCTTGAAGGCTACTCTAAAAATGATAGGCATTCCGTTTGAAATTCCTCCCTGCACTCCTCCTGAATTGTTTGTTTTTGTTACGATTTTATTGCCTTTGGTTGTAAATGCGTCATTATGCTCGCTTCCGAATGATTTTATTCCCTCAAATCCAGAGCCGATTTCAAAGCCTTTTGTCGCATTGATTGAAAGCATTGCCTTTGCCAAGTCTGCTTCCAGCTTATCGAAAATTGGCTCACCCAATCCGATTGGAACATTTCTTATCACGCATTCTATTACCCCGCCAACTGAATCTCCATTATTTTTTGCATTTTCAATTAATTTAATCATCTCACCTGCTGCTTTCTTATCCGGGCATCTGACTATGTTGGAGTCAACATCCTTTTGGGTTACTTTGTCTGTATCTACATTTGCTTCAATATCCTTTATTTGCTTGACGTACGCAACTATCTCCAGCTTGAATCTTCCATTCAGTATCCTGAATGCTATAGCTCCTGCTGCAACATTTCCTGCAGTTAATCTTGCAGAGCTTCTTCCCCCCCCGGATGGATCGCGGATCCCGTATTTTTTCTCGTAAGTGAAATCAGCGTGGCTTGGCCTGAATGCCTTAGAGATTTCCCTGTAATCAGAACTTTTGAAGTCTTTGTTAAATATAATCATGCAGATTGGAGTTCCTGTTGTCTTTCCGTTGAATAATCCTGAGATTATTTCAACTTTATCCGGCTCCTGCCTTTGGGTTGTGACTTCGCTTTGCCCCGGAGCCCTCCTGTCAAGGAATTTTTGAATGTAGTTTTCATCTAATTCCAATAATGGCGGGCATCCATCTACTACAACTCCGATTGCCTTTCCATGGCTTTCGCCAAAATTTGTTATCCTGAACAATTCCCCGAATGAGTTTCCTGGCATTTTTGTCACCTTTCAAATTTAGTTTTTATTATTTTTTTATTCTCTTTATTTCTTTTTTAATTCTCGTATTGTGTTGCTTCATTATTGTTTTTAGTCGTATTGAATAACTTAGCGAAATTTCCGTTATTATGCTTATTCATTCTTTAATTGCTTATTCAACTCTTTTTCCATCTCCCTAAACCCAGGATTTATCTTTGCCCATAATTCAAACTGCCTTACCGCCTGGTATATAAGCATTCTGTCCCCTGTGATTGTCATGCAGCCTTTCTTTTTTGCAGTCTGGATTAATTTTGTATTGACTGGCTTGTAAACTAAATCCATTACAATCTTTCCTTTCACCAAGTCTTTTTCATCCAAAACTGACTCGTTTTCATTAGGCGACATTCCGACACTTGTTGTGTTTATAATTACGTCATTAGCATTTGCCAATTTTTTTATATTATTGAATTTCTCAGATTGAACTTCAAATTCATCCGCTAATTTCTTTGCCTTTTCATCTGTCCTGTTAGCTATTGTGATATTTGCCCCTTCCTTTTTCAATCCGTAAACTACTGCCCTTGCAGCCCCCCCCGCTCCCACGACCAAAATATTCTTATTTTTCTGATTTAGTTTCTCTTTCAATGCTTCGACAGCACCATAATAGTCCGTATTGTATCCGATGGTCTTTCCATTATTCCTTGCCAGAGTGTTCACGGCTCCAATCTTATCTGCAGTCTCGTCTACATTATGTATTAAGCTGATTATATCCCGCTTATGGGGGATTGTAACTGCAGCTCCCCTAAAATTAAATTTCTTGAAATTGTCCATGAATTGGGTCAATTCATCTGGAGCCACTTTGAAGGGAACATACACAAAATCCAGATTATTCTTCTTAAAATTGGGGTTATGCATGTACTTTGACATAGAGTTTTCTGCAAATTCGCCTATTATTCCTATTACATTGGTTTCTTTGTTTATTAGGTTTACATTGTAAAGATTTTGCATTTCATCAAGGGTTATCTGTCCCGATGCAGATTCCTTTCCTTTTCCAAGGCTGCAGTATGTGACCGCAGAGCCGAATTTAGGAGCTAAAATCCTTGAAATCTCCCCTTTCTGCCCCATGCAGAATGCAATCAAGTTAGGCTTGCTTTTCAGCAAGTCAAATATTATAAAATTATCATTGATTGAGTTTGCAGTCGTTACTATTTTCACAAAATCCGGGCTTAATTTATTGATTTCATTGTAGATTGATTCCAGTTTCTCTAATGAAGGTGTTTCCTTGAAATCATGATGTGAGATTATCATTTTGCATTTACCTTTATTATTTATTATTTTATTCAGTATTTCCGATTGAAATTCGACGTCAATGAAATCAGAGTTATCGTCAATTGCGGTTTTTAATAATTGAAATCTTTCTTTTTCATTTCCTTTGAATAATCCGCCAGAATCAGCAGGCCTAAAAGTTGCAATAACCGGCTTTGGTGAATTTTCAATCAACGATTTAATATTATCCTTGCTAATATCTTTAATAAAATCCAATCTTAATTCTATCAAATCCGCAGATGCTGCTTTGTTTAAATCAATTAAGGCGTCCTTCATATTAACTGCGGCAACAACAGCGCATATTTTCGTCTTCATCGGCTGATTTTGGTGCAATTTCATTATTGACTCGGCTATTTTTGATGGAGTTTCTATGTTCGTTTCAATTTCATGATCAGCGGCATTTCTATATACTGGGATTCTTTTCGCAAGGACTTCATCAATCTCGTCAATGAATGATCTTTTTCCGGTTATTGAAGGCCTGTTTTTTGAATCTTTTATCCTGTCTGCAAGCACGCTCACATGCGCCCTGAGCCAGAATACAATCCCATTTTTCCTAAGCAATTTTACATTTTCTGGATTTTCAATTGCCCCGCCGCCGCAGTCTATTACTGCTCCATCTGCGTCCTTAAGGCTTGCAATAACCTCATTTTCTGCCAATCTGAATTTATCCCAGCCATTCTTGTTGATGAAATCTGCAATTGGCATTTTGACTTTCTTTGAAATCTCTTCATCCGTGCTTATCACGTCCATTCCTGTCAATTTGGCTAATTCTTTTGCTGTTGAAGTCTTTCCAGCCCCCCTGTAGCCTATTAACACTACATTTTTCAATTCTCTGATTCCTGCCCCTATTCCGCTTAGCTTGCCAAAGAACTGCGGAAAGGATTTTTTGACAGCATCGGGATTTTTTATTTTAATATCCTGGATTTTTAATCCTGCAATCGCAAAGCTCATTGCCATCCTGTGGTCGTTATGGGAGTCAATTATTGCTGATTTGAGTTTTCCAGGTGTTATTTCCATTCCATCATTTGTTACCTCAACATTCGCTCCTAATTTCCTTAATTCAGCTGCAGTGTCATTTAATCTGTCAGATTCTTTGAATTTCAAATTTCCAATATTTCTTATTCTTGTTTTTCCGTCTGTAAATAACGAAACTATAGCTAGTGTTTGAGCAGAATCCGGCATTGAGGACATATCTATTTCTATTCCTTTCAAATTATTTGTTCCTGTTAATTCAATCGAATTCTTCTTTATTTTGGCCTTGCAGCCCATCCTTACCAGTAAATCAATGAACCCCGATTCCGGTTGATTTGACTGCAAGTCAAGATTATCTATCCTGACCTTTCCGGGAACTATGGCTGCAGCTGCCAGAAAGTAATTCGCAGAAGCCCAGTCTGAAGGAATTGTGAAATTTTTTGATTTATATCTTCGATTTGCCTTGACTTTGAATACATTATTTTTTCTTTCGACTTTTACTCCAAATTCCTTCATTAAATTTATTGTCAAATCAATGTATTCTGATGAAACCAATTTTCCATCCACGGTTATTTCAACATCATCATTAGCAAAAGGAGATATCATAAGCAATGAGCTGATGAACTGGCTGCTTACATTGCCTTTGACTGATGTTTTCCCGCCTTTGAGGCTGCCGCCGTGTATTGTAAGAGGAGCATTACCATTCTTGGAATTTGATTTTATTCCTAAATCATTCAAGCTATTCAATAAATCTGATATCGGCCTTTCCTGTATCCTTTTGCTTCCAGTTATTGCAGTTTTTCCTTTTGCCAAAGCTGCAAATCCTGTGATAAACCTCAGCAAAGTGCCAGAATCGCCTACATTTATCTCTTCTTTTGGAGATTTTAGTTTTCCATTTGTTCCAGTTATAGCCAAAGTCTCATTATTTTTTTCTATTTTTATTCCAAATTGTCTTAAAGCGTTGATTGCATTGTTTATATCGTCATTGTCCGGCACATTTTTCAAAACAGATGTTCCATTTGCTAATGCACATATTATCAAGAGCCTGTTGGCTATGTATTTGCTGCCGAGAACAGAAACAGCTGCATTCAGGCTCTTAATCGGAGTTATCTCAATCATTTTTGCACAGCTCTATTGCATTGCTGATCGTCTTATGATCAACCTCAAAGGAAAACTTGCCATTTTCGCTCTTGCATTTTCCGATTTTCTCCAGCATCACGAATCTTGGATTGTGGTTTATGGATTTCTTGTCTGTCGCCATCAACTCTATGAGTTTTTCCGGATTGATATTGCCGTCAACATTTGCCGGGAGGCCGAAGTTCCTTAGCAATGCAGTTACTCTTTCTTCATCATTTGCCGATAATTGCCTTTTTAAGGCAGAAATTTTGACTTCAACCGTGATTCCCTGGGCTATTGCAACTCCATGCTTTAGCTTGTACTGGTTTAGCAATTCAAGCGCATGCCCGAATGTATGCCCGAAATTCAGAAGCTGCCTCAATCCCGATTCTTTCGGGTCTTTTTCAACAATATCCCTTTTCAATTCGATGCTTCCCTTGATTATATGCAGCAGTATGTCCTTATCCCGTGCAAGTATTTTATTGCGGTTTTTTTCAAGGAAATCAAATAAATCCTTATCCAGCGCAACAGCCATCTTGATAATTTCGGCCAAACCGCTTTTGAATTCATCCTCAGGAAGGGTTTCCAGAAATCTTAAATCTGCAAAGACAGCATCAGGGTGGTGGAATGCCCCAATAAGGTTCTTTCCATGATGGGTGTTGACTGAAGCTTTTCCTCCGATTGAGGAATCAACCATTGCAAGCAGGGTTGTTGGCACATGTATTATCGGAATGCCCCTGTTAAATGTTGCTGCAGCAAACCCTGCCAAATCTCCTATTACCCCCCCTCCAATTGCTATGATTATTGAATCCCTCCCGAAATTATTCTCAAGCAGGTTGTCTTCTATCTCTTCCTTTCTTTTTCTGGATTTGCTGGCCTCTCCTGCAGGAACCAGGACAAGCAATGGATTTGAAAGAGAATCCGCTATTTTATCCCGGTGCAATCTATTGACCGTGTCATCTGTTATTACAGCAATTCTTTTATTTGGATGATTCATATTGAGGAAGCTGCTTAGCTCCTTTAATGTTTCATTTCCTATAAAGATAGGGTATTTTTTTTCTTCTTCCTTGATACTGATGCTTATTGTTCCCATACAACCTTTTTCTTCACAAGATCCTAAAAAATCCTTCGGATTTTTGGGAACTTGAAAATCTTTGGATTTTCAAGTAAAAGCTTGACCAAAAAGAGCGACATGTGAGCGAGTGAGACGAGCTCACTCGCAAGTCGCTCGTCAAGCTTGGAAGGGCATAAAGCCCTTATTTTTCTTGTTTAATTTTTATTTGTTTTTAAATTTCATTATTATTTTTTCGTATTGAATTTAGTTCGTAATGTGTTTGGTTACACCAATTTCCTTCCAACAGCCTCGCATATAGGCCTTAATTCTTCCATCAGCTTAGCCAGTTGTTCAGGGTATAATGACTGAGCTGCATCGCTTAAAGCCTTTTTAGGGTCAGGATGCGCTTCTATCAGCAATCCATCTGCTCCTGCAGCTACAGCAGCTTTGCTTAATGGTCCTACTAGTTCCCTGTTTCCTGCTGCATGGCTGGGATCAACTATTACAGGAAGATGCGTCATGTTCTTTAATATTGCAACTGCCCCTATATCCAAAGTGTTCCTGTAGGCTGTCTCGAATGTCCTTATGCCCCTTTCGCACAGGATTACATCTGTGTTCCCATGGTAGAGTATGTACTCAGCTGCCATTATGAATTCATTTATTGTGGCTGACATTCCCCTCTTTAGTATGACTGGCTTGTTTATCTTTCCAAGCTCTTTTAACAAGTCATAGTTTTGCATGTTCCTTGCTCCAACCCTTAATACATCAACATACTCTGCGGCTATTGCTACATCTCTGACGTCCATGACTTCTGTTTCTACAAGTATTCCAGCCTTTTCCCTTGCTTTCTTTAGCAGCTTTAATCCTTTAATTCCCAACCCTTGGAAGTCATATGGCGAAGTCCTTGGCTTGAAGGCTGAAGCCCTCATTATTTTTATTCCTAATTTCTTTAGCATGTCTGCCGATTCCAATACCTGCTCTTCGCTTTCTACAGAGCAAGGCCCCGCAATCATGACTACATCCCCGTTTCCTATTGAGACATTGTCTATTTTTATCACTGTCTTTTGCGCTTTGTGCTCCTTGCTGGCCAGCTTGAATGGCTTTAGAATCCTGACTATGTTTTCTACCTGGCTGAATGAAGTGAACTGGTTTGCAATCTCATCAGTCACGTTTCCCAATACATGGATTACTGTCCTTTCTATTCCGTCGAATTCAACCGGCTTTAGGTTTCTTTCTTTTAGCTTGTTTGACAAGTCGCTTATTTCTTCCTTGGATGCGTTTGGTTTTAGCACGATTATCATTTTTGTTTCCTCCGATTGTTTTTGATTATTTGGTTTGATTTATTAGTGTTTTTGATTTTGGATTGTTTGTTTTGATTTTGTCTTATTTTCTGGAAATTCCAACAATAATGGATTCAAACACGGATTTTTTCACTTTCGTTCAAAAATCCTATTCCGAAAGGAAATTTCCACACTGCGTGTCGGAAATCATAGATTCATCGGAAATCGAAGATTTCCGAGTGTGCTCAAAAATGTAAACATTTTTGACATCCGAGCATGCTCAAAAATCGTAACAATTCCTCGATAAATTGCAAGGCAATTTTCGATGGTCATCGGAAATTTTGAATTTCCGAGATATAATGAATAATTGCGATTTTTGACACTTCGTAACGGATTTGTCGTAAATTTTTATTATCAATTGAAATTTGCAAAAATTTACGAGCATGCTCAAAAATTCCATTATGTATTCGTAACGTGGAATTTTTGACATTCCCTCTCCAGTCAGTTTTCATCCATTGTTGGAATTTCAATGCTGAAAAATGAAATATAGTCTTGCGAAGACTTTAGTTGTAAATGCCGCAAATAGTATAGTGGTCTGGCTTACTGCCAGAAATAGAAATAGCTAAATCTGAAAGAACTTACATTTGAACTTGAAATTTGATTTTCCATATTGTAACTGTATTGAATGCCTGCTTTTAAATCTTTCGGTGTTAAAAAAACAGAATCTTAACCATCTGCACAACAAACCCTATCAGGCCGATTATCACTATGCCCATGCCGCTTACCTTGACTATTGTCTTGAACTCTATTGCATCGGGCTTTTTTGTGATCTTCAGGACCCTCAGGCATTCCTGAATGAACGCTTTTGCCCTGTATTTCCATGATGAGGCGTTTTGCTCTTCCATGCAGGATCAGAATCTGCGCCTATTTAAAAAGTTTATTCAAGCGGCACCGCGCTCCACAATGTCCAGTCGTTGCTGGGCGCATAGGCGCCAAAGACATAATAAGGCGGCTTGTTCTGGCCAAAGAACGAATACTGCACATCGCTCCAGGTTTGCGGGACTCCGCCCCCCCTGAAGCCCATGCCATATACCGGCGAGCCAAAAAACCGCCATGTCTTCATCAGGCCGTGGAAATCGCTTAAATCAGTTGAAGCGTCAGCTCCCGGCTCGACTGTTACAGCTTTCTCATAGCCGTGTTTTTTGAGTATAGAGACAATCTCCCTTATCGGGCTGTTTCCCTGGCCCGGAGCCAGATGGTCGTCATGATAGCCGTAGTTGTCTGCAAGATGGACATTTCCAACCATCTTTTCCCTGGCAAGGCTCTCTACCTGGCCAAGAACCCATTTCCTGAATGCCGAGTCGTTGTCTTCCCTGCTCTTCCTTGGGTCGTCCTGCCAGTATTTTCGCCATAGGTTGATGTGCCCGGTGTCAAGAGTTGCTTTTATGTGGGTTTCAGCCAGCTTTTGGGCTTCTTCCCTGCTTACGCCCATATAATATGGGTTGGGCTGCTTGTAGCCTTCTTCCAGCTTTTTCCGGTCTACCTCTTCAGGGGCCATGCCTGCCCCGTACTCGATTTCCGGCTGTGTAATCAATTCAACCATTCTTTCCCTTGATTTCTTGATTATCCATTTTAATTCCTCCAGGTGGCCTCCAAACCTTTCCGGAAAGATATGCTCAACGCATACAGTGACCGGATTGTTGGGATCTCCTGTTTTTCTCAAAGCGTGGACTCCGGCTTCTGCATACATCCTGATGCCGTGCTTTTCAAGCCTCTTTATCGGAGTGACAAGATGCCTCTTTGTTTCCCAGGTGTCCCAAGCCTGCTGCTCCTGCGATCCAGAAGACTGCCTTGCAAATTCCAGTCTTTTTTCGACGTCTTTTGTTATGTCTTTGAGTATCTCTAAAGGATGCTTTGTTTCAGTAGGCACAAATCCTTGTGTCATCCTGTAAAATCTTTCATCCTGCCTCATTATCTTCCACTTTTCTGATTCAGGAAGGCTTTTATCGAGCTGCTCATAAAATTTTTTGGCTTCTTCAAGCTTTTTCAGCAGTTCTATATTATCACCGGCATCCTGGCCGTAGTACAGTGCCCACCCTCTTGAGTTGCCTTCCTGGGTTTCCAAAGTTGAGTACAAAAATGCCTCTTCAGGATAGCGCTTTTCATAGTAGTCCGGCTTTCTGCCATGTTTTTCCTCAAACCACTTGTTGTAGGATTCTGCTTCCTTCCTGAAGTAATCAAAATGCTGAAGCTCAATCTTGAATCTGGCCGTTGAGGGATCAAATTCAGGGACTCGGCCCCTTAAGGGATCGTATGGGTTGATTATCTTCCTTCCGCGGTAATCAATGTAATCATTTTCCTCTATCCATGCGCTTTTTTCGTCCTGGTCAGTTCCCAATTTTCTCGGTCCCTTGTGCTTCAGCCAGACAGGATACGCAACCAGCCTGTCTTTCTGCACGGTTTCCATTTTTTGAGAGGTTCTGTCGTCAAGAAGCTCGAATCTTGCATCAACTTCCTGAGTGTGGGCCTGCCTGAAAAGCAGCCTTCCGCTTTGGTCACGCGCGAGATTAATCCTGCCTGTCTCATCATCAAGGTACATGTCAGTCATCGGCCTTTCGAATTCTCCCGAATGGATTACAACAGAGCCGCCGCCCAAGTCAGCCTGGAAGTCAATCGCCCTTTTCAGCTCAAACAAGTCCTGTGTTGCGCCATACAATGAGAAATTGCCTCTTTCGTCCCGGCCCATCATGCCCATGAGCTGGAAGGAAGCATGCGTGTTGAACTTCACTTCGTTGGCCATTGAAAGCTCCCTTATGGCCTGCCTCTGGTCCTCGCCAAGCATCTCAGGAGTTTGGGCATTCCTGTTTCCCATCCTGTACCCTGGAAACTGTATCTCTATGTTGCCGGCTCCCATCCTTATCTTTGAGTAGAGCCCAGCAACGTTCGCAGCCGAAATTCCCATTGGAACGCTCATCCCGATGTCTTTAATGCCCAGCTCAGCGCCGTAAGGCGGCTTTTCGCCATAAGTTTCAGGGTCCATCGCATTGAAGTAATCCACCACCGGATGATGAGAATAATAGCCCGAGTTGAACTGCATTTAAAGCACCTTTTTTATTTAATTTCATTGAGAAGCTTATATTAATAGATTTCGATTTAGGATTTCATCTGATAAGCCCCAGGTACCATAAACACTTTTTCCGTCTTCACAGCCAGCCCTTTTTCTCCAAGCATTTCCTCGGAATTCATCTTTGCAGTTCCCAAAGCCACCAATTCATCTTTTAAGGTCATTATCGCAACAACATCATCATTGTTTATGTTGTCATTCGCCTTGCTTATCCCGGGAACCTTTAGGTCCACGCCATGGCACAGGCTTTCCACTGTAGTGTCAAAAACCCAGGACTTTGGCAAATGCGCTACCCCATTCTCCACAGGCTGTATGGCTTTCCTGATAAATTTCTCATTTTGCTCTTCCTTCCAGAAATAATGAGCGTCTTGAAGCTCGTGCAGCGTGAATAACGATGATTCATCGAAAGGCCCTGCTTTTGTTCTTCTTAATTCAGCCATGTGGGCTCCAGCTTTCAATTTTTGGCCGATATCAAAACACAATTTTCTGATGTAAGTTCCTGCCTCTGTTCCTACTTTAAACAAAACCTCTTTGCCGTCTATTTCCAAAATGTCCAAATAATAAATCGTTCTTGGCCTTAATTGCCTTTTCACAGAGCTTTTAATAGGGGGCATTTGCATTATCTTCCCAATAAAATTTTTTTGTATTGTTTCTCTAAGAACTTTTTCATCAACTTCTTTATGCAAATGCATTATTGCAACATACTCTTTTCCTGCTGTCAATAAGGCTTGAACTATTCTTGTTCCCCTGCCTAATGCTACTGGAAGAACGCCGCTTACTGCAGGATCGAGTGTCCCTCCATGTCCACTACGATTTATATGAAGAATCTTTTGCACATAATCTGAAACCTGATGGCTTGTTGGGCCTTTGGGCTTGTCTATATTGACGATGCCGTAATTTATTATTTCCTCTGTTTTTCTTTCTTCCGGCCTGCAGCCGTATTTGTAGTCTGTTTCTGATTCTTTTCTGATCAGGATTTTTCTTTCTGTTTTTTCGAACGGCAGTTTACTCTCCATTTTTTATTGCGTATTCCCTTCTTGCCAAATTATAATCTAAAAGCCTGTGAATGAGCTTATCACCGACATCAGCGATTTGCTCATCAGTATGGGCCAGCAAAACCCATGCAATCTGTAATGCTTTGTTGTAGCATCTTTCTGAAATTAACGGAGCAAACCTATGCTTCTTAAATCTGGAATCGCTTGCCTGAGTTCTGCTAAGAATTCCAATCACTCTTTGCGCTTCACAAGTCATGCCGCAGTAATCAAGTTTGGCTTCTGTTTCTTTCAAGGCTTGTTCAAGTAAGGAGGGCTGCATCATTTTAGCAATCAAAGAAGTATTCAATCGGTCAATAAAAACTTAACTAAACGCTTCTTGGCGCAGTCGGATGCTGCTGCTGGACTTTTGGCTTTGGAGGCAGTTTTGGCGGGTGGTGCTTCGGGATATGCTCGTGCTGCTCTTTCTTCAATTCTTGTATCTCCTCCTGCTCGATTTTCTTTGCTTCCTCTGCTTTCTCTTCCTTGGCTTCCTCTACTTGCTTCTCCAGTTTCTCTTCCGGTTTTTCCGCTTCTTTTGCCTCTGGTTTTTTCTCTCCCTTTTTCTTCACTTCTGCCTTCGGCTCTTCTTTGGGAGCGCCGGCCAGCTCGACAAATACCCTCCCTTTGTCGTCTTTTGAAGCCGTTACCTTCACCTTGTGCGGAGGATTTTTGGCGCCATGCTTCCAAACATCCAGATTAAGGTACTTGCCAACAACGACATTGTCTGACTTCATGTGCCTTGAGATAAACTGCTTCACAGTCCTGATTGCTTTGTTCGCTTTCTTGAATGGCGGCACCTTAAGGGTTTCCCTCCTAAGCGGGATTACATAGCTTCTTTCTAAAATAACTTTTGATGCTTCTTCTTTCTTTGCCATTTTTATCCATTCTGGTATTCGGGTTTTCCTTCGTATGCCGGATAATTATTCCTTATCCATTGGGCAATCTCAACAGTCCTTGACAGACTTATTGGAGGTTCGGCTCTGGCCTTTACCACATAAGATTTGCCATTGTGATGGGCAATAAACTGAGTGGGCGTATGATGGAATGCGACTTTCAATCCTACCACATTACCACTATCACTTCTGATATGCAAATCCAGCCCTGGAAATTCTCTCGCGAATTCCGGGTCGCATCTTGACTCGATTGCCATTTTATGCTTTCTTTATTGCTATTGATAAGTTATCCCTCTTTCGTAAAATGTCTGGTGCTGTGCGGGAATGCAACTCCATGCGCCGCTGTTCACCAAATCATCCACGATTCTCTCAACATCTTTTTTTTGCATTTCGGGGTTAATTAATCTAACGGCTTTTAGCGCCCTTGCAAAAACAACATCGCCTGAAAATATAGCGCCGCTTGGGATAAGTCGCTCGACAATCGCCGCCATTTGCTGGGGCTTGATCACTTGCCCGTATTCTTGTTGTATATGCTGTCGCAATGAATCTGGTTGCATTGGTATCACCTAATCACGCCTTGTTCTTGTTTCTTCTCCAGCTTCTTTTCAGCTTGGTGTGCCTTCCCGGATGGATCCTTCTTGTCTTGCCGTATATTTTCGGCACTGTCCAGAAAGGAGCCCATCTGGTCTGCTTTCTAAGCTTCGCCAGCCTTTTTTTCCTGCTTGGATGCTTGTATCGCGCCATCTTGTTTAATTTTGGGTCTTAAATTTCTTTAATATTTTCAACCGTCCTTCGGACAAATTTTACACTCGCCCTCACTGTTCTGCCACATCGTTCGGGCTCGTAATCTGTTGTCAATAAATCGAGGCGAATTTTAGTGGCAGTCAAAATTCGCCGAGTGTATCTTTTGTCACCTCAAAGGTGACGGAATGATTTGATTTTAGTTCATCAATCTTTTCTTTAAACTCTTTTAATCCTGAACTCTTTTTTTTCAGGAGTCAGCTGCTCCAAAACCTTTTTCAGCAGCGAATCCCCGATTTTTCCCTGAACCTGGCCCTTTTGTATTGCCTGGAACAAAACCACGAGCAGCTGCAAAGCCTTTTCCTGGTGAGCTGCCTTTAAATTTCCGTATCTTGCCAGCGCCTCTTTTGACAAAAACTGCCTGACAACAGATTCCATCTGCCCGACCTGCTGCTGGATTTGAGACTGCTCGTCAGACTGCTGCTGTGCCTTTTGCTGCTGCAATCGCATCAATTCCTCAAGTTTTTTCCTCCTTACTTCATCCAGCGTTGGCATTGTCTATTCCGCTTTCTTGACAGCATTAGTTTCCTGCTTCTGCCCTGATGCTTCTTTTGCAGCTTCTTCTGCTTTTTTGGCTTCCTGCTGCCCCTGCTTTGCCTCAATAATTCCATGGATAGCTGCCTTTTCAGGCGATTTTGGAGCTGCAGACTGGCCAAGCATCCGCGTGGCTATGCTGTCCAAAAATGATTTTCCTTTAGGTGTGACTATCCTGCCCTTGTGCCTGCCTTTTTCCGCAGTTTTTAAAAACCCGGCTTTCTCAAGCTGCTGCAGCGATTTCCTCAAGATGCTTCCTGAGCCCTTGTAGAAATGCTCCTGCTTGACTCCGCGATTTTTCTTGCCGCCGTATTTTGTCCTTAATTTTGACACTCCGACGGGGCCAAGCCTGTAGACTGCCCTCAAAACAGAAGCAGTTCTCATGTACCACCAGTCGTTGTTCACCGGAGGCCTTTCCTTGTGCATTCCAGTCTTGGCAAAAGGCGCCCATTCAGGAGGCTTTATTTCAGGGACTTTCTTCAGCTCTTCGGCTGCTTTTGTTATCAGCTCCTGCGCCTCCGCATCGTACATTGTTGGCATTTTTTATTTGTTAATTAATTTATTTTATTGTTTTAAAATTTTAAATCCGACTCGCTACGCTCGTCAATATCTTGTGCTCGCCCTCGCTGTTCTGCCACACGCTCGGGCTCGCCTATTTATATCATTAAAATAAATCAGTACACATTAGTTTGCGGGGCACCCATTAAATGTCGAAAATCGTAGATTTTCGAGCATCATCGAAAATGCAAAGCATTTATCGAGACTTCATGTAAGCGCATGGGTCGCACGGGATTTATTTTTTATCGTTTATGAAATTTTTTATTGTATTCTTTCACACCTTGCGGTGCCAGAATGGCTAACTTGGGTTAGCGCAGAGGTTAGAATATTAAATCTATTTAAAAAACTTATTGTTTTTTCTTGTATAATCTTGAATATCCATCATATAAAGCTCCTGCAATCAGAACAGCCACAATTACCCCTATCCGTCTTAAATGGTTTACCTAACTTTTCATTGCAGTCTGGACAAGCATCTTCTATGTATTCAACTGAGCCTGTCGGCTCAGGCTCTTTTCTTTGGTATTTTGGATGCCCAATTGGTGCCCCTAATTTGCCGCTTGATTCCTTTCGAGGTGGCTTTTGTTTTGATTTGCTTGGCGGCGTATGGGCATTTTCATAGGCTAATAGTCTCTTCTCAAGTTCTTCAATTTTAGCTTTTAGATAAACATTCTCTTTTTCTAAATCTCTTACTTTTTGTCTCCAAGATACTATAAAAGAATTCAGGTAACAACTAATACTTGCTTTTTTCGGTTTTAGCTGTTAGCAGATACGCAAAAAGAAAAAATTTATAATGTTGAACTCAAAAACTATTATTATGAGGGGAAATTTTATTACATTAGCGTTAATATTCTCTATGATTTTTATATTTATTGCTTCTTTCGCGCAGGCTGCGGAAAACCATAAAGCCAGGGTCATAGCGCATTCTGACAAGGAAGTAAAGGATGCAGAGCAGAAAGGCTGCAAGAAAGTAAGGGAAGCAAAGACTTTGAAAGCCCTTGAATGCTCTCAAAGCGCTGCTTCTGAGCTTGGACTGCAGGAAGATGTAAGGGTTTTTGCCTTGGGATTTGAAGATAAAGACAAAAGTGTTGAAAGCAAAAATCACCGAGTTTCAACTCAAGATGCTAATGCCAATAAGCAGATAAGGGCAGATTTAGTTCAAGCTGCAGGAAACAGCGGCAGCGGAAGAAAAGTTGTGGTTCTGGACACTGGCTATAATTACAATCACCCGGAATTAAGCTCTAGCTATTTGGGAGGAAAGGATTTTGTTAATGATGACAACAATCCTTTTGATGACAATGGCCATGGCTCTCATGTAGCAGGAATCATAACAGGAGATGGCGTTAATTCAAGAGCAAAAGGAGTTGCGCCATCAGCAGGAGTTATAGCAGGAAAAGTCCTTGACGCTTCAGGCTCTGGCTACTTTAGCGATGTAGTTGCTGCAATCTACTGGGCAGTTGACGGAAATGATGGAATTTATGGAAATGTATGCACAAATTCAACAAATGGAACATCATGTTATAGCGATGACTTTAATGCAGATGCAATCAGCTTGAGCTTAGGGACATCACCACCTTACACTTTTAAAGGATTCTGCGACAATGTTTTGCCTGACCTTACAAATGCAATAAGCTATGCAAGAAGCAGGAATGTGGTTGTAGTAGTGGCTGCAGGCAATAGCGGCTCTTCGGGAGTCTCAATACCAGGCTGCATAAGCTACTCTGTAACAGTTGGCGCAGTAAATAACAAGGACAAGATAGCAAGCTTCTCTGGAAGGGGAAATGCTGTAGATATAGTTGCTCCTGGAGTAAGCATATATTCAGCATGGCTCAGTAATTCCTATGTGACAGCAAGCGGAACAAGCATGTCTACTCCAATGGCAAGCGCAACTGTCGCATTAGTAAAATACTCTCATCCTTTCTATACGCCATCACAAACAGAGAACGCATTGTTTAAGACAGCAAAAGATTTGGGAAAAGCAGGCAAGGACACAAGCTTCGGATGGGGAAGGATAGACAGTTATTCTGCGGTGAATTATGTTTCACCTTAAATCAATCATCTTCTAAATCAAATAATGTTTCATCTGTTCATAAAAATTCTTTAACCAAACATTTTATAAATTTTGACAATATATCATAGTTCACATTTTTTGATGTTACATTATTTTCCATATAGAAAATTAAGATAACCCACGACAATGATAACCAATGCAGAAAAACCGTACAAATCTGAACAAATAAAACATATACTTAATCCTATTGTGGACAAGTGGTTCTTCACCAGATTTAAGGAATTCTCATTGCCCCAATTGTATGGCGTCATGGAGATTCACTCAAGAAACAATATTCTGGTGAGCGCTCCGACCGGAGCGACAAAAACTTTGACTGCTTTCCTGTCAATTTTAAATGAATTGATTGATTCAAGCGAAAAGGGAATCTTGGAAAACAGGGTTTATTGCGTTTACGTATCCCCATTGAAAGCATTAAGCAACGACATTCATGTAAACCTAGTCGAGCCGCTGAAGGAAATGGAAAAGATTGCAGGCAAAAAGCTTAACATCAGGGCATCAGTCCGCACAGGGGACACAACTGCCTCTGAAAAAGCAAAGATGCTGAAGCATCCTCCGCATATCCTCATAACAACCCCCGAAAGCCTGGCAATAATGCTCTCTTCAGTCAAGTTTAAGGAATTGTTGAAAAATGTTGATTGGCTGATTGTGGATGAGGTGCATGCGCTGGCGGAAAACAAGAGGGGAGTTCATTTGTCATTATCAATGGAAAGATTAAACAGGATTTCGCCTGCGATGACAAGAATCGGATGTAGTGCGACCATAGCGCCCTTAGAAGAAGTTGCAAAATTTCTCGTCGGTTATGAAAATGATAGCTTGAGAAGCTGCAAAATTGTTGATGTACAGTTTATAAAAAATATGGATTTGAAAGTCTTAAGCCCAGTGCCGGATTTGGTTGGTGAGGAGCATGCCATAATGCACCATTCCATGTATGCCTTAATTGATGATTTGATACAAAGCCACAGGACAACCTTGGTTTTCACAAACACTAGATCTGCAACAGAAAGGGTAGTGCACTATCTGAAGGAAAAATTCCCGAAAAATTATGCGGAAAACATTGGAGCCCATCATGGAAGCCTTTCAAAAACCCTGAGGCACAATATAGAAAGCAGGCTGAGGAAAGGCGAGCTTAAGGTCATAGTCTCAAGCACATCGCTTGAGCTGGGGATAGACATAGGGTACATAGACCTGGTCATCTGCCTTGGATCGCCAAAATCCGTCGCAAGGTTCCTGCAGAGGGCAGGCCGCTCCGGGCACAAGCTTCACGATACAGTAAAGGCAAGGATCATAGTTCTTGACAGGGATGATTTGGTAGAGTGCGCAGTCCTGCTTAAATCCGCAATTGAAAAGAAAATTGACAAGATACACATCCCAACAAACTGCCTTGACGTCCTTGCGCAGCAGATTCACGGCATGTGCCTTGAGCAGAAATGGAGTATAAATGACCTGTTCAGGCTTGTGAAGCAAAGCTATTGCTATCACTTGCTTGGATTCAAGGACTTTATCGAGGTGATTGATTACCTTTCCGGAAAGTACATATCCTTGGAAGACCGGCATATTTACGCGAAGATATGGCACGATGATGAAACAATGGAGCTTGGAAAGAAGGGCAAGATGTCAAGGGTAATCTACATGACAAACATAGGCACTATTCCCGAGGAATCTTTTGTGACTGTGAAGGCTGGCGAGCAGCCGATTGGCCATATTGACGAGGCTTTCCTTGAAAGGCTGAAAAGGGGCGATGTTTTTGTTCTTGGCGGCGAGAGATACGAATTCCTGTACGCAAAAGGCATGGTGGCTTATGTAAATGCGTCAGTGATGAGGCCGCCTACAATTCCAAGCTGGTTTTCCGAGATGCTGCCCCTGAGCTTTGACCTGGCGCTTGAGATTGGGAGGTTCAGGAAGCTTATGAACGAGCTTTTTTGCTCCAATAAGGCAAAGCAGGAAATCCTGGATTTCATAAACAGTTATTTGTACGTTGATGCAAATGCAGCAAACTCAATCTACGATTATTTTTACGAGCAGTTTAATTACGCCGAAATACCTTCCCATTCCAGAATAATAGTGGAGCATTACACAGACGGCAAGACCAGGAGAAAATACGCCATGTTCCATGCGCTTTATGGCAGAAGAGTCAATGACTGCCTGTCCAGGGTGATTGCTTTTGCAATTGCAAGGACGCAGCATCGTGATGTCGAGATAGGAATAAATGACAACGGCTTTTACATAGGATACGACAAAAGCGCCAATGCCATGCAGGCATTCAGGCTCATCAAGTCAAAGGAGCTGAGGAAGGCGCTTGACATGGCGATTGAGCAGACAGAAGTGCTGAAGAGGAGGTTCAGGCACTGCGCCGCAAGGGCAATGATGATACTGAGGAGCTACAAGGGGCATGAAAAAAGAGTGGGAAGGCAGCAGGTAAGCTCCATGATCTTAATGAACGCCGTCAAAAGGATTGACCCGAACTTCTGCATCCTGAAAGAAGCGAGGAGGGAAGTCCTCGAAGACCTGATGGACATCGGGGATGCAACAAAAGTGATTGAAGGCGTTGAGCAGAAGAACATCCTTGTAAAGGAAATAAATACAAGCCTGCCGAGCCCCTTTGCCTTCAACCTCATACTGCAGGGCTTTACAGACCTGATGAAGATAGAGGACAAGGCTGAGTTCATAAGGAGGATGCACGAGCAGGTGATGGCGAAGATCAAGATAGGGAAATGAATTTTGAGGCAAATGATATAAACAAGCCTGCAAATCTGCTATAAAATGATAATCGGCATAACCGGCACAATAGGCTCAGGAAAAACGACAGTTGCAAATCTGTTCAAAAAGCATGGCTTTGAAGTCATTAATGCGGATGAACTGTACCGCAAAATTTCAAAGCCGAATGAAACAATTTATAAAAAAATCGTAAGAGAATTCGGAAATAAAATTTTAAATGATGATAACTCGATTAACCGCGTGGAATTAAAGAAGATTGTTTTCTCTGACAGCAAAAAATTAAAAAACTTGAATTCAATAACACATCCAACAATCATTTCTGAAATTAAAAAATCAATTAAAAAATCAAAAAATAAGAATATTGTTGTTGATGCGCCCTTGCTTCTCGAATCAAGCGCAAAAAATCTTGTTGATATGATTATTGTCGTAAAATGCGGCGATGATGCAAGAATCCAAAGACTGTTAAAAAAAGGAAAGCATACAAAGAAGCAGATAGAAAAGATAACAAAATCTCAGATGCCGACAAAAGAAAAATTGAAATTTGCTGATTTTGTCATTGACAACAGCGGCTCATTGGCAGAAACCGAGGAGCAAGTCAAAAAACAATTAAAAAACTTTAAATAATGACAAGATAAACGCTATCAAGATGAAAACCGCAGTCTATCCCGGAACTTTTGACCCTGTAACAAATGGGCATCTTGACATAATTGAAAGGGCGTTAAAGATATTTGATAAGCTGCATATTGTCGTGGCTGACAACCCCCAGAAAGCGCCGACTTTCACTCCGCAAGACAGAGTCGGCATGCTGAAAGAATCGCTGAAAAAACACAACAGCAGGGTTGGGGTTGAATATTTTGACGGCTTGCTGTTGAATTACGTCAAAAAGAAAAAATCAAACGTCATTGTAAGGGGCTTGAGGGCCATATCTGATTTCGAGTTTGAATTTTCAAGGGCTTTACTGAACAGGGAGCTGGAGAGGGATATTGACACGATATTCATCATGACAAAAGACGATTATGCATTCCTGAGCTCAAGCATTGTGAAAGAGATTGCGATGTTCGGCGGCTCTGTAAAGGGTTTTGTGCCTGTGGTTGTTGAGAAAAAGTTGAGGGAGAAATTTGGAAAGTGAATTCTATTTGTTCAACTATCTTCTTTGTGAGGAATATCTCTCGACTAAGGCGTCAAGTCCTCTTCGAATTACAGGGATTACAGATGGCAGATGCTCTCTTATAAAATCTGCCGCTCTGTGGCCAGCTCCGCTATAATAAAAACCAACAAATCTTTTTCCAGCAGGATTGTGCATTAGTACATTATCTCTGAATTCCCTTAAAACTTGAACTTGCGGTGCATCCGGATTTCCATAAACTGCTGTCGCAACAAAACATCCTGGAGTTTCTTGCAGCCTTCCTTCCATTTTTAAAACTTCATCAATGGAAACATATACGTCGCTCCATTCACTCTTACTGTATAGTACCGAATTAAGTTTACATTAATTTTGAAACAATAAGTCGTATGCCAATATACAAAAATTTGACAATAAACACCCCTACACATCAATTTGCCAAAATGTAAACC
>Ga0209541_10004724_pt1 | contig 24066 bp, 29 predicted proteins | sample RifCSPlowO2_01_FD_184027 | JGI IMG/M metagenome (GOLD analysis project Ga0209541, IMG submission 184027) | Groundwater microbial communities from Rifle, Colorado - Rifle CSP2_plank lowO2_0.1 (SPAdes) (version 2) | ecosystem: Environmental > Aquatic > Deep subsurface > Groundwater | place... | reverse complement strand
TAAAAGTAAAGGAGAGGATTGCAGAATCTTCAAATAGGTTGTCTGCTTACGCGTATTTGTGGTTTTCTGAGGATACGTCTAATTCTAAGGCGCGTGCTTTTTTGTCGCGGGTTGAGGATCTGTCTGTAGGGTATGCGAACAGGATAGTGTTTTTTAATTTGTGGTTCAAGGGTTTGGAAGAAAAAAAGGCCAGAAAGTTGGTTAAGGCTGCTCCAGGGTATGGCTATTTTTTGACAAGAATCCGCGAGTTGAAGCAGTACAGCTTGAAGGAGGAGGAGGAAAAGATAATTAATTTGAAGGATCTTTCTGGAAATAATACGTTAACAAAGGTGTATGATATGATTACTGCCGGTTTTACATTTCCTTTGATCGTGAACGGGGAAAAGAAAATGCTTTCTCAGGAGGAGTTGAAGAAGTATTTTAGGCATCATGATGGGAAGATGCGTGCTGCTGCGTATCGTTCAGTGTATAGGGTATTTGGCGAGCAGGGTCAGGTGTTGGGTGAGATCTATCGTTCTTTGGTGAACGATTGGAAAAATGAGCAGCTTGTTTTAAGGAGGTATAAGAGTCCTGTTGCTGTGAGGAATATTGCGAATGATGTTCCGGAAGAGGCGTATCATGCGTTGTTGAATGTGGTAAGAAAGAATGTTGGGTTTTTTCAGTCGTATTTTGATTTGAAATTTAAGGTGTGCGGTGTGAAAGAAAAATCAAGGTATCATATTTATGCGCCGTATCAGGCTGCGGAGAAGAGGATGTCGTATGAGAGCGCTGTTAAGTTGGTGCTGGAGAATTTTAGGAAAGTTTCTCCGAGAATGGCTGATCTTGCTGAGAATGTGGTTAAACAGAATCATGTGGATGTTGAGATTAAGAAAGGAAAAAGATCTGGCGCGTTTTGTTATTCTATTACTCCGAAGATAACGCCGTATGTGTTGTTGAATTATGATGGTACGGTTCGTGATGTGTTTACGCTTGCTCATGAGTTGGGGCATGCCGTGCATGGTCAGTTGGCTTCAAAGCATTCTGTGTTGACGTTCCATGCGCCTATTCCTCTTGCTGAGACTGCTTCTATCTTTAGCGAGATGATGCTGTTTGAGAAGCTGACGAATGAAGAGAAAAGTGGTGAATTGAGGAAGGGGATGTTGATTCAGAAGTTGGACGATGTGTATGGTTCTATTGGCCGTCAGGCGTATTTTACGTTCTTTGAGGAGAATGCGCACAGGATGGTTGCTGAGGGTGCGGGTGTTGACGAATTAAAAGCGGAATATTTGAAAGAGTTGAGGGAGCAGTTTGGTTCAATTAACGTTCCTGAGGAGTTCCAGTGGGAGTGGACGTACATTCCTCATATTTATCATTCTCCGTTTTATTGTTATGGGTATTCATTTGGTAATTTGTTGACATTGACGTTGTACGAACGGTATAAGGAAGAAGGTGCTTCATTTGTTCCTGAATATTTGAAAATTTTAGAGGCTGGTGGAAGTGAGAGGCCGCAGAAGGTTCTTGAAAGGGCAGGTATGGATATTTGTTCTGAGAAGTTCTGGCAGTCAGGATTTAATGTTATTGAAAAAATGGTAAATGATTTGAAAAAGATGAAGTAGGGAGCGGAATGGGCTATAATATTTTAGAGGAAAATGCGGAGTCTCTAAATTGTTTGGAAAGTAATCTTATTGATAAGGGGAGGGGTATTCTAGACTTAAAGGGTAAGGAATGGACGAAATTAAGAAATCTCTTATCTTGTTTAGAGAATATAAAAGAAAGAGAGAAAGATAATCCCTTTTTTGCAGATATTCTTCCGAAGATGGATGTGGCTATTGGGGTTTTAGGGAAATTAATTAAGCTTCATGGGTTATATAAAAATAAACCAGGTTTGTTAGGGGGTATAGATGAAAGTGTAGTTGAAACGTTGAGTAGAATTATTTTTGAAGTCGTAGAAACAATAGAAGTATGGTTAAAAAAAGTGCAGAGAAAGATGGATGGTGTTGCGAAGGGGAATAAACATCTTCGCGATCTTCCGATTCATGAGAGGATGACTCGTTTTTATGCAAAAGTTAGCGAGTTTAATGCTGAAGCGACGTTAGTGCTGCGTCATCCATTAAATGAGGTGCAGAAAAAGCGTGTGCGTAGCGCGAAAGATGAAGATTTAATGAGATATAATCTGAAAGATCCTATTATGGGGAGAAGGGAATTTCGGGAAGATGACGATTTTAGGTTTCCAGGATCAAGAATTATATTGACACAAGGAACGCATCGAACTTATGAATTGTATAGAAGATATTTGCAGGAGAGAATTAACGGAAATATGCTTGTAGAGTTTGTGATTGATATGAAGGATTATTAGATTATTTTATTTTTCTGAGAGGGGTTGGAAAGACAAAAATTCAGGATCGTTAAAACCCTCTTTTGGGAAAGTTTCGCTAAAATTGTCGCCAGCGTAAGCGATGCCAAATTCTTTAAATGCTCCTGCTACATGAGCGAAGGAAGAGGGATCGGGATAGTATCCATTTGAGCGGTTATTTACATATTCTACTTTCCATCTTTGCTCATTAGTGAAGATAATTTCTCCTGCGGCAAGGACTTTTTTTCCACGCGCGACATCAACATGTTCTCCAATAAGTCCTCCGATCCACATTCCTCTTTGGTCTACGACGTAAGTTTGAGGTCGGTCAAGGCCGTATTCTTCCATTTGTGGAAAGGCTTTGTCAAAAATTTCAGAGGAACCTAAAAAAATTCTTCCTTCTCTAGAGAGGGCATTTTTCCACATTTCATCTGATCCTGCGAAAGTGTAAGAAAAATCAGAATTGTTTCTGCAAGAGCGGTGGGCTTTTTTTACAAGCTCTGCAAAATGATTGGAATCTTGAAGGTGTTCTTCTAAGAATGCGGTTGCTCTCGGATCTTGAGAAGCATCTAAAGCCATCATAATCCTTTCGCGTTCGTGATGGTCTGCTCTGTGATTAAAGTAATTAATTAGGGGAAAAGTGAATCTGCTATTTTTTGTTTGTCCCATTGCGAGGATTGCGTCGCAGCGGACATATTCATCTGGATCTTCAAGAAAACGCGACAAAAGAGGATAGGCTGCTCTGTCATCTGGAAAATGGGCTAATGCGAGTGCTACAGCTGATCTGAGGTAAGCCAAATCTTCTTCTATAAGTGTGGCTACATCTTCTAATTTTAAGTTTCTTGAAGATGCTTCTCTTAAGAGAAGACTGCCTCTGGTCTGAGGATCTACGTTTTTGTCGAGGATTTGTTTAAGTGTGCTCATAGTATGTTTTTATCCGATAAATACTTAAAGATTTTTGTTGCAGAAAAGTGGTTCTATAAATAAAAAAAGAAAGTTCAGCCGAAGAGTCCGGCTAAACCTGCTGATGCTTCTTCTTCTGTTTTCTTTTCTTCTTTCTTCTTTTCAGGTGCTGGTGCGTGTCCGCCCGCTGCCGGTGCTGCGGTTGGCGCTGTCATGATTGGCGTCGCCGCTTCTGCGATTGCTGCTTTGATGTCAACACCTTCAAGTGCTGAGACTAAAGCCTTGACTCGTGCTTCTTCTACCTTTGCCCCTGCCGCTTCGAGGACTTTTTTAAGATTAGCTTCGTTTATTTCTTTTCCCAATGCGTGTAAAATTAGCCCCGCGTAAATGTATTCCATATTTTTTCCTCCGTTGTCTTTTTCAGTCCCTTAGAGAGCCCATCGTGGTTTATTAATTTTTTTGTCCTGGAGTTTTTTCAGGACGTCTTGGGCGACGCGCTCTTCTTCCTTGAATTTTTTGTCTGCCTGCTCTGGGGATTGATCGTGATTTTCCTTGCTTTTTGTTTGTTCGGGGAGTTGTTGCGCTGAGACGTTCTCTTGGCGTTGCTGTTCATTGGGTTGTCGTGTTTCTTGTTGTTGAGGTGATTCTTTTTGGGGTTGTTCTTCTTTTTTCTCAGGTGCTTCGAACGATTGTGGTTCTTGCGCCTCGTATCCTTGAAGTGCGTGAGCGAGTGTTTTTGCTTCTCGCTCTGCTTTTGTGAGTTGTTTTCCTGCGGTTTTTGAGGTGAGGATGTTTCTAGAGTTGGCGAGGCTGTCTGCGTTGAGTGCTGCTTTATTAAGTAAGAGTTTAATGGCTTGTTTGGTTGGGTAGGCGATGGCGAGGGTGAGATTGAAGCTGCGCCGCGCCGCGAGTTTGAGGTTGTTGAGATAGACTGTTTCGTCTATTGATAAAATAGATTTAGAATAGATGGTTCCTTTTTCAAGTGTTGCGAGTAAGTTAATTCCTATTTCCATGGGCTCAATGCTGAGCTTGGTGAGCATGGTGGCCAAGCCAGCGCTGATTTCTTCTCCTTCTTTCGCTGCGAGAGTATCTTCTTTGATGGTGACTTTTCCTTCTTGGATGGTTGCCTTGATGCCGAGGCTACCGAGTTCTCCGATGACTGGTCCTGGGCTGAAGGGTGTTGGTCCTGCTGGAACAAAAATATCATAGGGCGCAAGTTGGCCTGGTTTTGCTGGCGCCGTGCTCTTGTTTTTGTTGAGGATTTTCGCGAGTTTGAAAGGGTTGTCGTTGGTGAGAACAAGGGCGGGCATGCCATGAAGGTGTTTTTTGAGTTCTTCAATGCCTGGAATTTTTCCTGTGAGATTGTCGATGGCGAGGGTGAGAAGTCTTGTCTTGGTCATGGAAATTTTAACAGAATCTTTCAGGGTTGATCTGAGTTTTTGGAGTTGTGGTGAGGGCATGCTGGTCATGTCTGCGATGCCGATGATATTGAAGTGTTGTAACTCCTGTTGGAGGCGTTTAACTTCCTCTTTCTTCCATGGCGCTGCTTTGGTTGCTTGTTTCATTTCTTTGCCTCTGTTTTTTTCGCTGCTTCCAGGGGGAGGGGTTGGCTCATGGTGAATTTGATGAGGCTGTTTCTGATGTTGTTTTTTTCTTGTGGGAGTTTTGTGAGGAGGGTGTTGTACGCTGCGAGGATGTTGTCGCAAAGCTGTTCATCAGTCATGGCTTCTGTTCCCAAGGGGAGTTTAATGGTGAGGTCGTTTTTTGTTTGGATTCTTGCGAGAGTGCTGAGTCGTGTCGCTAAGGGTTCTAGGGGCGCTGTTGTTGGGATGACGCAGCCTGCTTTTGGGTTGGGCATTTTTCCTTTTGGTCCGAGGACTTTTCCAAAAGTCGCTGCGATGCTTGTCATAAGGTCTGCTTGAGCGAGGAAGTAGTCGTGTTCTTCTGCGAGTTTTTTTTGCTCTTTGGTTTTGTTTGTCCACTTTGGGAATTCTTCTTTGCTGATGGTGGTGTCGAAGATTTTTCTTGTTTGGCTTGCGAGTGCCGCATCAACAAGGGCGCAGATGTTGGTTTTTTTTCCTTTAGCGTGAGGCAGGTTGAAATAGAAGTCGAGTTTTTGGTCTGGTTTTTTTATGTCAATGCCTTGAAGGTTGAAGATGATGTCGAGTGTTTGCGAGAAGTTTCTTTTTTTGAGGCTAGTTCGAAGTTGTTTGAGAACGGTGAGAACGTGTTGTTTTTCCATAAGTTCCTCCTACCTTGAGGGTAGTGTGTGCGGAATGGCTGGGGTGAGAGCGGGCTTGTTTATAAAGTTTTAGCTTGTGCAGCGAGGAATGACGTCATATTCATTTTTTTTAATGGACCGGATGTTGTTCCTTTCATGAAGAAAAGGTAGTGCTCTCAGAATTAATAAAGTTAGTTGTAGCGTTCAAAGTGGATGTTTTTTCTTGGGAATCCCATGGTTTCTAATAAACTCAAGGTTTCGAGGATCATGTCTTTCATGCCGCAGAGGTAGAAGTCTGTGCTCTTGCTGTGATTAATAAAATGCTTTTTTAGTAAGTCTTGCACTCTTCCTCGTTCTCCGTTCCAGTTTTCTTGTGGTTTTGAGAGGATTGGTAAGAAATGGAAGTTTTGACGTGTTCTTGCTAGAGTTTCAAACAAGTCTTTGTAGACGATTTCGTCTTCTGTTCTGTTTCCGAAGAGTAGGTAGATGTTGTTTTTTGCTTTTTTTGTGAGGAGGAGGTCTTGGATCATGGCTTTTAAGGGTGCGATGCCTGATCCTGTCGCGATCAGAATAATATCCGCCTCTGTTGGGTATTTTAGGATGAATTGGCCGAAGGGCCCGTTGAGGGTAATGCTTGTTCCTGATTGGAGGGTGTGGAGGATTTTTGTCCCTTGTCCTTGAGGGTTGAGTTTGATGCAGAATTCGATGTTTGTTTTTTCTTTGTCTGGGGAGGCGATGGACATTGGTCTCCTGATTGGCGTTGTTCCGTTTGGGATGTCGAGCATGAGCCATTGGCCTGTTTTAAAGTCTAAGGATTCATTGTTGTCGAGTTTGAAGTGGAGCGCTTTGACTGTTGGCGTTAATTGCTCTGTTTTTGTTAAGGTTGCGTTATAGGTTTTAACCATAAAAACATAATTATGTTAGTGTTTTTATAGTTTGTTTTTTAGAAGGTCTAATGGGCTTTTTGCGTTTGAAAGTTTTGGTGCTGCTAAGTGAGCGTAGATCATGGTTGTTTCTGGTCTCGTGTGTCCAAGGAGTGTTTGCACCGTGAGCAGGTCTGATCCTTGTTCTAGAAGGTGGGTTGCGAAGCTGTGCCTGAGGGTGTGTGGATAGATCTTCTTTTTTATGCCTGCTTGTTTGGCTACTTTTTTGAGAATGTGTTTTATCATGTTCAAATTTATGTAGTGCTAGTCAAAAGAAATGTGTTGGAACGACTTCTTATCAAACATGTGGTAATTATGATTCAGATAGTTGTTTAGAATGGAGTGGAAGTTTAAGCTATCCGTTTGGGGTTAACCCCACAGCTCTGCTGTGAAGTTCGCCCATCAGGCGAACGATGGGATAGCCGCGGAACTCAATTTACCATTATGTTGTTTATGGGTTGCTTATTGCCCAAAATTGGAGAAATCAGGATATTTACACACCAACAGGTTATTTTTCAATAGATGGTGTTCATACATATTGCATTAAAGCGGCATATTACAATCTATATAAAATATTTTTAAAAAAATTATGAAATTTAGAAATTTCCTAATTAAACACCTATCATTTTTCAAAACCACAATATTTATATATAAGATAATCTTATTAGTAAGATATACTTATTAAGGAGGTATCAAAATGGAAAAACTAGAAATAACAAGCATGAGTTCAAGAGGGCAAGTAGTTATACCTTTTGGCATCAGAGAACAGCTTGGGTTAAAGGAAGGAGAAAAATTTGTTGTTGTTGGAGAAGAAGATATGGTTATATTAAAAAAAGTAACTATGCCTTCCTTCAAAAACTTTGATAAGTTGCTTCAAAAAACCCAGCAATTTGCCAAAGAGAAAAGGATAACTAAAGCTGATGTGGAAAGTGCCATTAAGAGAGCCAGAAGATGAAAGTAGTTATAGACACAAATATCTTTATTTCTGGCATCTTTTGGAAAGGTGCCTCTAATAAAGTTATAATCAATTGGAAAGAGGGAAAATTCATATTAGTAACTTCATTGGAAGCAGTTTAAGAAATAATAAAAGTTCTCAAAGATTTCAAAATCAGGCTTTCAGATGATATGATTAGAAAGTGGATTGATTTAATTGTGAGAAATTCCATAATTGTAGAGCCAAAAGAAAGAATCAACATAGTTAAAGACGACCCAAAGGACAATATCTTCATTGAAACTGCTGTTGCTGGAAATGTGGATTATATAATCTCACAAGATAACCATTTATTAAAGTTAAAAGAATTCAGAGGAATTAAAATAATCACTCCTGAAGAATTTAATAAAATATATGACTAAGTTTTCTCGCCCCCTAATGTTTTACGATAAACGGTTTTCTCGCCTCGATCGTTGTTCTTGATGGATCGCTTTGCTCCTTTGATAGAACTTAGCCAAAAAAATTACTCTCCTCGCCATCGGCTTATGCCTCGGAGAACATAACCACATTAAGTCTAATTTTTGTTGGCTCTAATGACGATGAACTTTGATCTCACAACTTTTACGGCGGAGTGTACGATGATGAACTAAACAGGTTCTCTGACGGGGGCACGCTCTAAACTTATGTTACTACTGTTAAAAGACTATTTAAGCGAAAGCTTTATAAAGTATACTCGTTTACAGCTTAGTATGTCTAAAAAAAGTTTACAGGAAGTCGTTAGGGAGATGGAACTAGCAGAATTTCCAGAGTTTTCAGAGGGTGAAATTATTACACCTGAAAACTCAGAAATGTATTTTTCCCCAAGTCACCATGTTAATAAAGGACTAATCGATGAAGAAGTAATAAGAGATTTAAGAGATAATGAAAAATTCGCCCTGACTTTAGGTTGTGGTGGTGCATATTTTGAACAACTATTGGTTAAAAGATTTGGAGTTTTACCTGCACAGATTGAATTAGTTGATATAAATGCGCGAAACATACCAACTAGATTTAGATTCTATTCTTTTGACATTACCGAAAAATGGCCTCGCTTGGATAAAACTTATGATTATGTACTTATCCCTGAGAGTTTTACTTGTTTAAACAAATATAAAAGAGAGGGATATGGAGATTCTCAAGAAATAGCTGCTTGTTATGATTTATTGGTTCGTTCATTATCCGTTCTAAATATTAATGGACAGATTAGAGGAGATGGTCATTGTTATGCACTTGAAGAATTGGAAGCTTTAAAAAATAGAATGCAAAATTGTCCTCTTCCTAATTCGTTTCAAGGTACCCCTAAATTATTAACAGTAAAAAAAACCCTCTCTTAGTTCAAAACAAGTTATAATTCTAAATTGGCGTGCTCCCTACTGAACACTCCGCCTATCTCTGCACGAGCCAACAAAAACTCTGCGTTGCTCGACTGCGGTCTGCGCTACTCGGGGCGACTACACTCCCTCACTATTTGATATTGTTTCTCCTTACAGCGAAAGACGAGATTTACTTTCGGTCGCTAAAGTCCCCCAGACTTAACATCATTATATTCAATTATTACTCCTTCGCTTCGCTCAGTCCGTCATAACTCTTCGCATCTTCGATGCTCGTCCTTGTTCATTTATTGGAAAGCTGAGGTAAAATATACTAAAGCAGGATTTGAGCCTCTTACTGAAACAATTATTAGAAATGACAAAATAGGAATTATTGTGTGGACAGATAAACCGCTTGGTGTAATTATCCATCAAAAAGAAGCAGCGGAATCTTATGACAAATTCTTCCAGCTAATGTGGAAAACAGTGGACTTCCTAAATTATTATCATAAGATTGCTCTTGCTTCCTCTGGTCTGATTATTTGTATTCCTCTATACTCTTTAAGATTCAGTAAGTGTTTATCATAAGTGATGATATATTCGCTCTCAGATTCAAGAGCACATTCAATAATTACATCATCGTCGGGATCATCTTTTACTACATTTACCTTAGTTTTTGGATTTACCAGAGTTACAAATACGAGAACTTTCTCCATAATTTCAGATATTTCTTTATCAGAGAAGTCAAAATCCCTTTTCAAAATTTCTTGATATTCTGAAAGAATCTCAGTAGTTGAATAAATCTTAATCTCTTGTCTAATCAGATCAAACAACAATTTCTGTGCGACACTTCCATCCCACAACGTAGCAGAGAGCAATACATTTGTATCAAAAGTAACGGCCATTATTATTTCGCATACAAGTCTTTTTCCGTAATCCCTTTACTTTGAAGTTTCATCTTCGCTTTCTTGGCGAAGAACCCTAACTCTTTAATAAGCTCTTCTTTGCTAGGCGTAGTAATTTTTTTTAAGATTATCGTGTCTTTAGTTCCAACAACTGCAAAGATAGTTCCTTCATCCACGTGAACCTCCTCGCGTATATCCTGAGGAATTACAACTTGTCCTTTTGATGACATTCTTACTGTTTCAACATTCATTTTAGCTACCTCCATATATCTTACTTTCTTATTATAAGCATAGCTTATTTAAATACTTTTCTATCAAAAACGACGATCCACTAGACGAAAACCGAACTTTACTCTTGTAGGAAATTGCCCTTGTCCTCCTGATTTACTCGCCTCCGCCCGCCTTAATGTTCTAATTGACTTGAAGATTTCGATACCTTTAAATAACAATTATCATTAATAATAAAATTATGAGAAACAAACTTATCATCTTATTCGCTTTTGTATTAGTGTTTTCTGTATTTCCTCAAGCAGTGTCAGCAGATTTAATAATTTTGGGAACAAAATCTGTTAATTGGTCAGACCGTCCCACAATTCACAAAATATAAATACTTCTTCTCGTCTATAAAATAAAACTTTCTCGTCTATAAAAAAGAGGTGCAACATGGCATACATCAATTCTTACAAAAACCAAAATTGGCTTATCCCGCAGTCAATAAAAGATATGATCCCCAAAGGGCATATCTGCTTCTTCGTCGAAGAATTCGTTGAATCTCTGGATTTCACAAACTTTGACCAGATTTATGCTGGTGTCGGCCATCCAGCATATCACCCAAGTATTCTGATGAAAACAATTATTATGGGCATGCTTTCCCGAATACGCAGCTCGCGAAAATTAGCATCTGCAACGAGAGAAAGTTTTATTTTTATGTATCTGGCTGAGAAAGTCAACCCCGACTTTCGCACTATTGCCAGATTCAGAAAAGATAACGCATCATTCATCAAAGATACTTTCAAACAAACCGTGAAACTCGCATCCGACTACAAAATCATCGACTTGAGTTTCATCGGCATTGACGGCTCAAAAATAAAAGCTTATGCGAGTAAGAAACAGTATTTTGACAAAGAAATGCTTGATAAGCTTGATCAAGCTGTTGACAAAATGCTTGAAGAAGATATCGCTCTTGACGAGATAGAAGAACAGATTTTTGGTGACAAGGAAGAAGGGCTGACAGGTATTGATGAGAGAGATTTAAGAAAGATTGTCAGGGAAAATTACAAGAAAAAAGATAAAGCAAAGATTAAGCATAAGATAGCGGGAGCAAAAGAAGAATTAGAGCAGAATAATTTGGAGAAAGTTTCTTTATCTGATCCTGAAAGCAGAGTTATGCAGCACGCTAAAAAGTATTCTGAGCCCTGCTATAACACGCAGTTCAGCGTGACAAAGAATCAGATTATCGTCGCTAATGACGTCTGCCAGGATGGGCATGATGCTCATCAGTTTATTCCGCAGATACAGAATGTTAAAGAAAACATTAATCTTACAAAAAAAACAAAAGTAGGAGTTGATTGCGGCTACAGCGATGGAATAAATATCAAGTTTGCAGAGGATGAAAAGATAGATTTGTATGTGCCGTCACGAGCGCAGGCGCAGGAGTTTGACGGCAAGGAGCAGAGCTTGAATCATGATAAATATGAATATGACCAGAAAAAGGATGAGCTGATTGTTGGCAAAACCAGATTTCGCTTTAAAGGACTGTATACGCGGAAGGACGGGAAAAAGATTTTCCAATATTGGAATGACGAGCTCAGGAAGAAAAAAGACGTGCCGTTCTACTTCCGCGAACGGCTGAGGATGAGAGACAAAATGAAAGAACCAGAATCAAAAGACGTTTATCGTCTGAGAAAATGCACTGTCGAACCAGTGATTGGAAATATCAAGCAGAATCTTGGATTCAGGGAGTTTTTGCTTAGAGGATTGCAAGGAACAAGAATTGAGATGAATTTGGTGAGTATAGCACATAATTTAGGGAAGATTTGGAGAATGAGAGGGGGATTACTGCTTAAGGCAGGGGGTTTATTTTTTATTTGTGGATTCCGAGGGTTTAGAAAAGAATTGTGGGACGGCGTCTGGTGTTATGAAATTTCAAATATTGATGATTACCCCGATTATGTTTTTGTTTTCAATGAAGAAAGAGTAACTGGTCACGGAATCATTAAGCAGGACAGTTGTTTTAGTTTTTATAAGATTGGTTTAACAAGTATTTACGTAATTAAAAAGACTGAATTTAATGAAAGTGAATTAAGCAGGGAATTCTTTGAAGAAAACAACCCCAAATTAATAAAATCAAATCTCCAATTTGATGCTTTCGGTTCAGTGCAAGAAAATGATCCATTACAAAAAGCAGTTATAACTTTGGATATTTTATCATTGAGTGAAAATAATTTTGATATTCAAAAATCCAAAGTAACTTACACCTATACAGATGGCACATCAGAAGAAAAAGTTTTTCAATCTCAAGGAACTATGCCTGAACCATCAAAAACTGCAATTTTGCCTTGGTGGTTTGCTAAATTTTGGTATGTTATTTTACCAATAGTGGCAATTGCATTGATAGGCACAATCCTTTTAATAAGAAGATTGAAAAAATGAGTCTTATATTCTGGTACATTTTATCCTTGATAATCACAATCCTTATTGAGTTTGGTGTAATTTGGATTTTTATTAGAAAAGATATATCAAAACTTTTTCTTTATACTATTTTGATAAATTCTTTTACCCTACCTCTTGCGACATTTTCTTACCAAAAAATCATTAATAATTTTTTCTTCATTGAAACAGCAGTTATATTTGCCGAAAGCATATTGATAATGTTGTTATTGAAAACAAAATATTCAAAAGCATTATTGATTTCATTTATTGCAAATTTCATAACAGCGATGATAAGTTTGTTATTTTTTATATAGAGGCGGGCTACGGCGGACTTGCTCACTTCGTTCGCACCACGCTGCGCTCTCCTCCTTTCAGTCGTCGGGGCGTATAACACTGATTATGTTCAATAATTTTTAGTGGCTAAACGGTGGAAGGGGGGACATTTCGAAATGACTAATGAAACGAATGGGGGGAGTTCCGTAACGACGATAAATATTTTATCTTAGCTTTCAGAAACATTATTAAACATCGTGAAAATAGTAGCTCATGATGAAAAAGGAAGAGAAGCTGGCAATTTGTGCTATTTTTCTGGTTATGCTGAGTAGTGGCTGCGCTCCTCAAGAAGTTCCTATAGATAATGTACCCGAACCCATTGCTGAAGATGTCCGACAGGAAGCAACGGAAGATCTAGAGCCAGTTGTAGAAGAAAAAGAGGATTCAGCTTTTAATCTTCCACCAGATGAAGATGTGCTTGGTTGGACACAAACATCCGGGCCGCTTGGTGGAATAGTAATTAGAATGATTCTTCACCAAGGAACCGTTTGGGCGTCTTTGTATTCTGGCGGAATTTATGAACTCCAATCAGATGATTTGTGGAAACAAATTGCAGTTGGATACGGCATTCCAGAAGTCCGCGCCTTTGACATTGTGACTGATCCAAGCAATGCAAACATCGCCTATGTTCCAGAAATGATTGCCTGTGTGGCCAAAACTATAAACAATGGAGTGAGCTGGATCGGGATGTGCGATGCAATGATAAGAGATATTGACCTCGATAATTTTAACGCGCATACACTAGCGCTCGATCCCCTTGATCCTAAGATTATATATATTCCTGGACATACCGCAGACCAGACGAGCATGCTCTTAGTCTCCAATGATCGGGGGGAACACTGGGAGAAACAGTATACTTTTGACGAGCATTACGATTTTAATCATCTCTATTTTTGGGGCTCAACAATGTATCTTGCTACACGTGATGATGGGGTTTTCATCTCAAAAGATAAAGGCAATTCATGGACTTTCTCTAATCAAGGACTTGATAATTTAAAGACTGCCCGTTTTTTAAATTTTAAAGATAAGCTTTATCTTCTTGGAGCAGAACTTCAATTTAATTCTAGATTTGGTGGCAAGCTTTATCAAAGAACTCCCGATGATTCGAGATGGGAGATGATTCAAGGGCTTGATGAAGTTACTGGCATCGGTGCTGATGAAAATTATATTTATGCGGCAACATGGAACCCTGATCCAAAAATCTGGGTATCTGGGGATGGAAAAACATTTACAGAGCTAGCATCACAAGGACTTCCTCCCGGTTGGATTGGAGAAATAGTTACTTATGAGAATAAAATATTTGTCGGCCCAAACGGGAATGGCATCTATATCTCAAAAGATAATGGAAATACATTTGAAGAATTCAATAAGGGGATTGTTTCTATCGCTACTAGAGAGGTTCATGTGAATCCAAACGATGAAAATGAGATTTATGTCGGGACATGGGATAGGCTTGGTTTTTACTGGTCAAAAAATGGAGGTAAAGGCTACAAAAATTTAGCTACTGATCTGAGTGTCATTACTCTTGTTCCTGACCCTCATGATTTTTCCAGGGTGTATTTCGGAGGAGATGAATTTTTTATTGGAACAGTGGATAAGCAAGTAATCAAAATAGTGCAGAAAACTAAACCTGGAAGCGCGACTTCTATTATAAAGTCTATAGCTGTTGATTCAATAAATTCTAACCATATACTTGTTGGTATAGGAACAGAAACAGCCGAAACACCATCTGGTGAGGGACTTTGGGAATCCTATGATAGTGGAGAAAGCTGGAATAGAGTACAAGGAATTGGAAATTTTGCAGTCTACTCTATTATTTTTCATCCAAAAGATCCAATGATAGTCTATGCATCTGCTTTAGGAGGAGGAGTATACAAGAGCACTGATGGAGGTAAAAACTTTAATTCATTAGGTGATGAAAAATTGAAATATACTTATCGGCTCGCAATGTCACCGTCAGATAATGATATCCTTGTCGCTTCTTCTAATTTGTTTTTTGCCCAGCTTTCGCCACAGGATGAGCTTTCTGGAAAATTTGGTGGGATTTTTCAAAGCAAGGATGGTGGAGTGACATGGAGAAACCTGATTGATGGCATCCGCAATTATGAAGGAGTTGGTGAGAATTTCTTAGGATGGCTCTACAATTTTGGTCACATGCCGAATTATGAAAATATACTTATTGACCCCAAAGATGCTGATCATCTTATTGTTGGCCACCACGGGGAAAATGTCGTAGAAACATTTGATGCTGGAAAGACCTGGAACAAAGTGGGAGCAAATGAAATGGTGCCTGGCGGGATACATAATTATGCGTACTGTTTAGGTGCTTCGGCAAATTTCAAAAAATTCTATGCCTGCACGTGCGGTCGTGGTTTATTTCGAAGCCTTATAAATGAAAAAGGTCAGATTAGTGGGGCGATTACTGGCAACAGTATCTACGAACCAGAACACTCGCATTCGCAGCCACATAACGCTGAAGAAGCCAGACAATTGATCCTCTCCGGAGAATACCATCACCAGCATTAACTAAAATTTATTTCTCAATAATTTCAATACTTCGGATGTCCACATAGCAAGAGATTCTAAAAATAGAATGACTCTAATGTAACGAAACTCCCCCTAACGAACGAAACGACTAACTAACGAAATGTCCCCCTTTATGATTGTTCTTTATTGCTCACTTTGTTCGCCTGATTTAACACGAGCCATTAAAAATTACTTTGCGGACGCAACTTTACCCCACTTTGAAGGGTAAAGGAACTTAACAAAGGTTATATTCAATTGCTCATTTTATTCGCGACTCTTCGATGCTCGTCCTTGTTCATTTATTTTCTTTTAGAAATAAATTCACTTCGGAGAACATAACCGCCTTAGGTGAAATATTACTCGGTCGCCCCAGTAAGGATTGTTCTTTTTATCTAAGATGATCTACAACATTCAGTTCTGCTTTGACAAGATTGCCCTCTGAATCGAGTTCTAAGAAATTAATGCATGCATTTTTTTGTTCAATACTATAGAAGTCATCAGGATCAAGCTTCTTTAATGCACCGATTATGACTTTGTTTGTTCCTGAATGACCAACAATCACCACGGTTTTATTGTTATAATCTTTAATTAAATCGCGAAGGAAGCTTTTTATTCTCTTCAAATGATCAAAACTATTCTCTCCATTTGGTGGCCTTATTAATTCTCTTTTGATACCTTCCCTTTGTTTAGTTTCATAATATTCAGCCCACCTTCTGAGCATTTCTTTTGTAGGGAGTGTTGAAAAATCACCTGCATTAAGCTCCTTTAATCGGTCATCAACAGTCAGTTTTAATTTCTTTAATCTCGCGATTTCTTTTGCTGTTTTTACGGCTCTGCCCAAACTACTGCAGAAAATAGCATCAATCTTTTCTTTTTTAAGACGAGAAATAATTTTTTTGATTTGTTCAAATCCTTCGTTAGTAATCTCAGAATCATTATGACTTTGCATAATTCCGGCCTTATTTTTCTCGGTCTGTGCATGCCTGATTAGTAGGATTCTCATGTATTGGTTAAAATAAAAAGAACTTTATTAACTTTGGGGCGACCCCCATCATACTCGTTTTTCGCCTTACAGGCTCAGACGCCTCAAAACTGCATTTCTCGGTCACCTAACAGGCATTATATTCAATTATTACTCCTTCGCTTCGCTCAGTCCGTCACAACTCTTCGCATCTTCAATGCTCGTCCTTGTTCATTTATTTTCTTTTAGAAATAAATTCACTTCGAAGAACACAACAAGGATTATGTTCAATTTTCCTGATGGAAAACTTTCTCGCTTTCTGCTCGAATCCCTGAAGGGAGAACATAACCGCATTATATGAAATTGAATTTCGCCCGCAAGAATTTTAAATAGCATCATTATTCTATTTTATTATGAGATACTTATTTGGTGATGAAGAAAAGAAAGCGCTCGAATATATTACCAAAGCCGCTCAAATTGCTTTAAGTTCTACTTGTGAGCGTTCACGCTGTGGTTCAATTATTGTCCAAAACGATGAAATAATCGGTAGCGGCTTTAATAGCCCGCCACAAAACAAAGAAGAAGAGCGAAGGTGTTCCTATACTAAAGATTCATACCATAAAAAAGTTACAGATAAAACTTGTTGCGTTCATGCTGAACAAAGAGCCATAATTGATGCTTTAAAAAATAATCCTAATAAATTATCTGGCTCAAGATTATATTTTATCCGTCTTGATGAGGACGGAACACCTTCGCGCGCTGGGAAACCCTATTGTACAATTTGCAGTAAGATGGCGTTAGATGTCGGAATAGATGAGTTTGTTTTGTGGCATGAAGATGGAGTTTGCGTTTATGATACAAGAGAGTATAACGCGCTTTCTTTTCAATACACTGAATAAGCGGGCGAAATTCAACTCACTCTCTATCGCTCGTGCCACGCTCCGCTTTCAGTCGCTTCACTCCTTCAGGTCATATAACACAGATTATATTCAATTGCTCATTTTATTCGCAACTCTTCGCATCTTCGATGCTCGTCCTTGTTCATTTATTTTCTTTTTTATGTAAATAAAACAAGAGCGAGATTATATTAGTAATTATTAGCAATCCAATCATTACAAGAACCACAGAAATATAAAATAAGATTGAAGAATCACTTTTAAGAAGATATTCAGACAACCCGCACGATCTTTCAATGGAAATAGCACATGGATAAATACCGGTTTTGTTATTTAAAATAAAGATAATTGTGTTTATTGCGCCATATAAGAACCACAAAAATGTGCCGAGTAAAGAGATATAAACTGTTTTTTTCCAAACACTTATCAACTTCCAATATTTCATCAATTTGCCCATATTATCTTATTTTTAATCCAATCTTTTTAATACTTTCGTCAGCCCTGCATTGTTGCATCTACGGGACTTAAGTAAGTAAAAAAATTATTTCTTCTTTTTAGGTTCTTTATCCCATCTTGCAGATTTGCACTTTGGACAAATTAATGGTTTCTCTTTTGAAGAACGGGGCAGCCATTCATATCCGCAATTATTACACCTGTACCCTTTAACCTTAATTTCTATCTCTGGCATAATTATTGGTATTCTTTAGATTTTATAAACCTTACTAATTATAGTATTACTTTATTAGTAGTTACTTTACAACAGAAAGATTTATATAGAAGTTTTACTTTATATAGTTATACTAAACAAAGTAATTAAGAGGGTTCCGAAGAACCCTCAGATTCCAATCGTCGCTAAACAAATGAAATCCAAAGAAATAATAGAACAGAAGTATAAAAAAGTTTCTTGTATCTTTTGTAGTTCTGAGAATGTGATTAAAAGAGGAATTAGAGAAACCGAAAATCGAGGTAAAGTTCAGAGGTATGGTTGTAAGAATTGCAGTAAAAGATTCTCTATTGATTATGGTTTTTGGAAGATGAAAAGTCATGAGAAGAAAATAACTCTTTGTATGGATTTGTATTACAATGGAATGTCTTTTAGGAAAATCCAAGAACATCTAAAAGCATTCTATCCTAAAAACTGCCATTATTCTACTGCTTATCGTTGGATTGTAAAATATGCAGTTATGATTAGTAAACTAACGGATAATTTACAAATAAATTCTGGAATTGAATTGCAATCTGACGAGATGGAATATCATAGAAGAATTAGCAAATATCAAAAAGGCAGAGAGCAAAATTGGTTTGTTGATGTAATGGATACAACAACTCGTTTTATGGTTTCTTCTGGTTACATGAGAAGTAGAACGATAGATAGTATGGTTAAAGTTTTGAAAAGAGGAAAATTTGCAACAGGAGATCAGGTTAAGATTGTTACAACTGATGGATTGAAAGGTTATCCAAGAATGCTAAAGAAATCTTTTGGATTGAAAACTCATCGGAACCACAAAAGTCCAATAATCCATAATGTCGTTATTGCTTCTGAAAGAGGGTTTAACCACCCTATTGAAAGATTACACAATAGCATAAGAGAAAGAACAAAAGTTATGCGTGGTTTTCATGGTTGTATTGAATCCACTTCTGCAATAATGAAGGGTTATGAGATCTATTATAACTTCATAAGAAAACACCAAGGAATAAAATGCTGTCCTTATGAATTAGCTGTTCCTGATTTGGAATTAGGAAAAAATAAGTGGCTAGATTTGATTAAGATGAGCAATATTTAATTTTATTTAATCTTCAAACATAAATTGATAATTTCTTCTGCAATCTCTTTAGGAGAAGTAATTCTCGGCCTTTTGCCCCTTTTAGCTTCTTCTTCATAATAATCAATCCGTTCTTCAGTCATAGGAGTCCTTGTAACATCTGGAGAAATAACTTTGATATCGATTCCTTTGTTTCTCCAATAATCCTCGCGTTCTTGAACATACTGATTTAGTAAACTTTTTGTTAAACAATAATCTTCTAAGAAAGGATGATGTTTTCCTGCTAAAACTGAGCTTGTTAAAACAATTTTCCCTCGTATTTGCTTTTGATGCATTTTCTCTCCAATTTTTTCTACAAGAAAGACTGGACAGGTATAATTAACTTTCATTGTTGCTTTTTTCTCCGAATCTGATAAACTTTCTTTGTAAAATCGCAAACCGGAATTATACACAAAAATATAAGGTGTTCCAAATTTTGTCAGTTGAGATTCAAATTTCTCCCATTCAGATTCATAATTTAAAGAATTAAATCTCAGGCAATCAACATCAAAATCAGGATGGTTTAAACCCATTTCCTTAACAAGTTTTCTAGCCCCATCTTTACTTTTATAATAAGTAAATAAAACTGATAAATTTTTCTCTCTTGCTAGTCTTTCAACTAAACAGGTCCCAATTCCTTTAATTGATGAATATTTTTTTGAATAACTTCCTGCTCCTATTATTAAAATTCTTTTGTTTTCCATATTAATTCTATCCAACTTTTTACTTCTGTTCTCCAGAAGAAGATTTTGCTATATGTAAAGCGAGATCTAATTCAGTTGCATGAATAATTTGGTATTTTCTTGCTAATCTTCTTGCTGCCTCTTCTAATTCCAAATCCCCTCCAGCGATGTGTAAACATATTCTCGCATATGCTACAACTTCTCTATATGCATTATCGTTTCCTTCTTCTAGAGCGGATTCTAAACTTTTTACAGGAAATCCAGAGTTTTTAACTAGCTCTCTAGCTTCCGGTTCAAGTTCTACGTCGCCCTGACTGATATATTTTATAAGTCGATTATAAAACTCTCTTTGTGGATTAAATTCTTCAGTCATCTTCCTTCTCCATTCAGATTATTGTTCAAGATATAATCTGAAAGAGTTCTGTGTATCTTGGTGCCATAAAACATTTCCATAAATCTTAAATTTTCCTCATGTGGTCTAAACAAACCTATAGAACAATCTGCAATTACCTCTGTTGGGATGCCAATATCTATTTCATCCGCTGTTCTAGTTACCGCATCAATACAAACATCACTAAAAAAGCCAGTTAGAACTAATCCTAATGCAGTTCTTAAAATGTGTTCTTTGAAATCCGAATTTTGAAAAGGATTATAAGCTCCTTTTTTGAAAACTAGTTCTCCTGCTTCGGGTGAAACTCTGTAAAAATCTGTGCCAAAAGTTCCATCCTTCAAAAACCCTTGTTCATACATTTGTTTATATCGCCCAAATCTAGATTCAGACAAGTATTGTTGATCAGACATCCCCTTTACATAGATAACCGACAAGCTCCTATTTCTAAAATGTTCAATTGCACCTTCAATATTATCTACTACGTCATCTATGCTCTGAGTAGTTAATTTGTCTTTTCCAAAAAAGCCCTCAGGATTACACCCACAAAAATTTTTAGCAAAAAATCCATCTGGATGACAAAATTCATTCTGAACATCTACTACAAGAAGAGTTTTTTGTTTCATTCTCTTCCCCCCTCAACGAATTTCTTTAAAGAATCAACTTTAAACTGTTCACCCATCCATGTAGAATAAAGATTTCCATTAGGCATTATTACCAAATATGGCAATTCTTCTTCTTTCTCCCGCCCTATCTCTAATTGAGATGTATAGAAAGGAAATCCATTAGTAGTCTCAAATGCGAGTTCATTCTTTTCTCTGCCCTGAAAATTAGCTCTTTGTCCAGTTTGAATTGCTCCATTTTTCCTCAATTCATCAATAATCGGTTTTAATGGTACAAAATTAAAATCAATATATTCTAAATGTCCTTTGATAGTCTCGTTATTTGGATCAACATTATAAACTCTAAATAATTCTCTTAAATACACATCTTGGGCACCGCATTGTTGGGCAAAATCAAGGTATCTTAATACATCATAAGTATCTTCAAGTCCGCCTTTCTGTAAGGTGGCACAAAGCCTTAGAGGCATATCAATGTCTGATAAATGCTTTCCAATAACTCGTGGATTTCCTGTATCTATTCCAAAAATTCTGTTATTTTTAGTTGAATCATAATGATGTGCACTTAAATTAACATAATGTAATCCTGCCTGTTTTAGTTTTTGAGCCAGTATCTCCCCCTCAGATTCTTTTAGGAGTCTAGAACCATTTGTGTACATGGCTATCAAATCCCAATCAGAATATTTTGACAATTCTTCTAATGTAGAAAGTACTCTGCTGGGTCTAAGGGTGGGTTCGCCACCAGTTATGATAACCTTTCTTCCACCTAAGTCGTGGTATTCACTAATATAATCAGAGACACCCTTTGTAAAAGGATCTTGTTCTCCAGTAGGTATTTTCCATGTAATCTCTTGGATGCACATCTGACATCTTGCATTACATTCGGAATTTATCATTACATCTATCTGTTCTGGTACAGCTAGTTTTCTTTCTTTCATGTTGTATCTCCTTAGTAGTTATTCATCATGGAATAATATAAATACTTCCCCCCTTGTTGTGGGTGGCAAATAAGAAGATTTATAAAGTTTTGAATAATGCAGAAGAATATGGAAACTGAAACGTTGGAGAAAATTGGTTTAACAAAAAATGAAAGTATTGTATACCTAACCTTAGTTAAATCTGGAACAATAAAAACTGCAGAGATCCTTAAAAAATCTGGGCTAAATTCAGGAAGGATTTACGACACTTTAGAGTCGCTGAAACACAAAGGTTTAATCTCAGAATCTAATATTAATGGAATTAAACATTTTACTGCTTCACCACCAAATCAATTAAAGGAATTTTTCCAGAAAAAGTTAAATCAACTAAAACAGGAAGAACCAATAATTGAAGAAGCTATACCCCAATTAAATCTCCTTAGAAATACTTCTATTGAAAGTTCAAGAGCAACTATCTACACAGGGTTAAGAGGATTAAAAACTGCTGTTGACGAAGCATTTGAAAGAATGGGAAAAGATGATGAGATCTTAGCTATGGGAGTTACATCATTAAAAGATGAAAAAATAAACCGATTTTGGGTAAATTGGTCTCCAAAAAGAATAAACAAAAAAATTGTTGCGAAACATTTGTTTTCTGAAACAAGTAAATTCTGCAATGAATTTAAAAAAATGAAATACACTGAAACAAAAATTTTGAAAGGTATAACTCCGGTTACAATTGATATATTTGGAACTAAAACAGTTTTAATAATGAATTATAAAGAGCCAATTTCTTGCATTTTGATTCAAGACGAAAATACTGTTCAATCTTTCAAGCAATTTTTCTTTCAGCTATGGAAAATTGCTAAATAAAATCTCCCAATAAAACCCTTCCTTCCATTATGGTTGTGATTTTTAGTTATTCTTTCCCAACCCTTCAAAGTCCCGACAATGCAACAATGCACGTCAGCCCCCACCGTTCAGCCCTTGTGAGGGCTTTATTATTGGTGAAAGATATTACGATTTGGGAGATGAGTCGTATCAAGCCATGCTGGATGAGCTTGGAGAGTTTTGAAATACCTACTTACACCCCCCTTATATTGGTTACCAATAAGGGTAACCTTTATATAGGATCTGTTCTTTGAAAGGGGATGAGCGTCAAGATGAAGGGGAGAATCCTGCGTAGTTTAAAGGAAACAAACGTAGGAATGACAACGCAGGAATTGTGTAAAAAGCTAAGTCTTGAAAGGCACACCCTTTCAAAGTATTTGGAAGCGCTAAGAGCGGAGCGGCTTGTAGAGTATAAGGAGATTGGAAGGACAAAGGTATGGAGCGCTAATAAAGCGCCCTTGTTTTCGTTGTTGAACACGAACAATGATGTGAGTGAAAGCTTTAAAGAGTTGTTGAACAATTTGGATGAAAAAATCTACCTTGTCTCAAAGGATAAGAGTGTGATGTGGGCGAATAACAAGGTGAAGGGGGTGAATGGAAGGAAGTGTTTTGAGAATTTTAATGAGATATCTTCGTGTGAGCATTGTCCTGCTGAAAAGTCTTTTGTGACAGGGCAGAAAGAGACGTATTTTAGGGATGTTGGAGAAGGCAGGATAAGGATCGCGACTGTTCCGATTAAGGATATTAATGGTCAGACTGTTGCTTTCTTGGAGATGGTGAAAGAGCAATGACAACGGTAACAGAGCAGCAAAAAGTGTTGAGGGTGGAGGATTTGCATGTTTCTGTGGGTGAGAAGAGGATTTTGAATGGCGTTTCTCTTGAAGTGAAGCCTGGCGAGGTGCACGCGATTCTTGGCCCGAATGGTTCAGGAAAATCTACATTGTCCTTTGTGTTGGCTGGCCATCCGAAGTATAAGGTTGAGGCTGGCAGGGTAACGTTTGGGGAGAAAGACCTGTTCATGTTGACCCCTGGAGAGCGTTCAAAGGCCGGGATGTTTTTAGCGTTCCAGTACCCAACAGAAATCCAAGGTCTTTCGTTTGTCCACTTCTTGTACACATCGATGAAAGCCAGAGAGCCTGAGCTGACTCCACAAGAATTCACGAAGAGGTTGAAAGAGGCGTTGGAACTTTTGCAAAAGGATAAGGCGTTTACGTCCAGGGAGGTGAATGTTGGTTTCTCTGGCGGTGAAAAGAAGCGGGGTGAGGTCTTGCAACTGTTGTTGTTGAGGCCTACTCTTGCTATTCTCGATGAGACTGATTCTGGGCTTGATGTGGACGCGTTGGGTGTGGTGGTGAACGCGATTAAAAGGTTGCGCGGCCCAAGGTTTAGCGCTGTTGTGATCACGCACTATCCGAAGATGCTTGAGTTGTTAAACCCAGATAAAGTGCATGTGATGGTTGAGGGGAGGATTGTCGCGACTGGCGGTCATGAAGTGATGAGGAAAGTTGAGGATGAAGGGTATGGATGGTTGGAAAAATGACGGCGCAGGAAGTAAGAACGGTAAATGAGAATTATGCTGAGAAATATGGCTTTAGCGTGGAAGATGCCCCTTTAATTAAATTTGATCAAGGATTGAGCGAGGAAACAGTTAAAAAAATTACCGAGTTAAAAGAGGAGCCTGGGTGGATGAGGGAGAGAAGGTTACAAGCGTTGAAGATTTTTTTTGGAAAGCCGATGCCCGAGTGGGGTGGTGATTTGAAAGATATTAATTTTGATGAAGTAACCTACTATCTAAAGTCGAGTGAGAGAGTTGAGGATGATTGGGAGAAGGTT
>Ga0209541_10004722_pt1 | contig 24072 bp, 26 predicted proteins | sample RifCSPlowO2_01_FD_184027 | JGI IMG/M metagenome (GOLD analysis project Ga0209541, IMG submission 184027) | Groundwater microbial communities from Rifle, Colorado - Rifle CSP2_plank lowO2_0.1 (SPAdes) (version 2) | ecosystem: Environmental > Aquatic > Deep subsurface > Groundwater | place... | reverse complement strand
CTATCCAATTTCAGCACAGAAAATGACTAGTGGTTCATTTTCTTGTGTTGATTTTTATGTATACAAAGGGCTTAAATTTTTACGAAAATTTATGTCCTTTGGTATATTTACATCGGCCTTTCAAACTTTAGTTGCGGAAAAACCTATAACCTACTTTTGTCCGCAACTAGAACACCAAAAACTTTAATAACAATTTAAATATCTCTCCCTCTAAGGAAACTGGTGAGAAATGGTAAAATCATTGTGGCAGAAAATTCTGAAAAAGCTGCGCTTTAATCCTTTTAGCAGAAAAAGCCATATTAAATTAGGGCTCTACGGCCCTCCCAATGGAGGCAAGTCAACCTTAGCCAACAAAATAAGCATGGACTGGCTGGGAGAAGAGATGTCTGCCACATCGCATATCCCCCACGAAACCAGGGAAATTATTATTAAAGAACAGATAAATCTTAAAAATAAAAAGGGAAAAGAATTAACTTTCTCACTGGTTGATACTCCAGGAATAGCCACCAAAATAGATTATGAAGAATTTATTAAAAAGGGATTAAAGAAAACCGAAGCTAAAAAAAGAGCCAAGGAAGCTACCAAGGGGGTTATTGATTCCATCAAGTGGCTGGACGACATGGATTCGGTAGTAGTGGTTCTGGATGCCGCGGAAGATCCTTATTCGCAAGTCAACATCACCATCCTAGGCAATCTGCAAGCCCGGGATATTCCGGTTTTAATTGTAGCCAACAAAGTTGATCTCAAAAAAGCTAACCTTGATTTAATTAAGGCGGCCTTTCCCCAGTATGAAGTGGTAGGCATTTCCGCCAAATACGGCAAGAATATTGAAGAGTTTTACGAGCAGATCTTCAAGTTAGCCCAATAAAAGATAGGCAGATTTAAAAAAGTTAAGAAAATACTATTAAAAAAAGAAGGTGTAAGATGAGTATAGTTAATGTTAATATTAATAACCGAGGCAATTTCTAGTGGTTACCTTCCAATTTGTTCCCTATCAGGAAATTGAAACCCTAACCGCCGCTAAAAGAGTCAACAAGCTTCTGAATATTGTAAAGGAAGATAAAATCGTGATTATGGAAGGGCGCCTGCGGAAGGAAGAAGAAACCGACTTAATTGAAATTACCATGGAAGAAATTGGCCCAAAATTCAAGGGCATTGAGTTAAGCGTGATTTACCCGAATAAAAACAAATTGCAGCCCATGCAGAAAATCAAAGGAGCATTTGCCAACCTGCTTCTCGGCGACCGAACTGGATTGACCATTATCGGGCCGGCTTCTATTGTGAAAAAAATTGAAAAGAATCCCGATAAAATAGAATTGTTCACTAGAGAGATAAATAAAAACAGCCGCTATCGCGGTCTGCGAAGCAAAAGGTAGCTTATGCCTCACCAATGTGTTCGTTGCAATACTTTGTATGCCGATGGAGCTAAAGAAATTCTGAAAGGCTGCCAGTGCGGCGCCAGGTTATTTTTCTATATCAAAAAACAGGCCATTGAGCAGGGCAAAGAGCTGATCAGTAATTTAACTACAGAAGACAAGCAGCATATTGAAACCGATGTTAAAGAAATTCTGTATATCAAGGAAGAGCCGGAAATGCCGGTAATCTTGGACGTAGAATCAATTAGAATTTTAAAGCCGGGCAAATATGAGCTGGACTTAGTGCATTTATTCAAAAAAGACCCGTTAATTTTCAAGTTGGAAGAAGGAAAATATTTTATAGATCTGCCGCAGGCGTTTAGGAAGATATAGGGGATGTAGGATTTATAATAATGCTTGAATCGGCACAATTCGAAAAGTGAGTGATTTTGTACATCACTGAAAAATCGAACTGTGCCCTTGAATCTTTCTAAACATTTCTTCCCTGTTTTCTGGAGTCAGGTTGAAAAGAGTAACATCTGTTCTTGCTCTCACGGCATCGATAAATGGATGAAAGTAAATGGCAGAAAGAGTTCCTATAAAACGATTGGGTGCATCAAGATAGGTTTGAACTAATCTTTGAAAAGTATCAGAATATAACTCCATTCGACCAATTTCGTCAATATACAGAACTTCTTTATCAAAATAAAATAACGGCGGTAAAACACGTTCAAAACTTGCTACATCAACTCCATAACGAGAAACTCTAATTGGAGATTGAATATTGGCACTAGCTAATAAGCCCTTAGTTCCTTCAGAAGTTATAATTTCAAATCCAGTTCTGGTATCACCCGGTTTAACTTCTTTAGTAATAAATCCTCTCTTAGGACCTATACCAGTTATAATTCTCTCCAGCAGGGTGCTCTTTCCACTATGAGGAATTCCAGAAATTAACAGGTTATTTGGCATTTAAAAAAATCTCTATTTTTCAAAGTTCTCTAAAGTTTACTTCTCTGCGCTTTCTCGGAGATAATCGCGCTATGGCCGGTTTGATCTTCAATGATTATTTTCAAAGATTCCCGGCCAACCTGAACTTTATTCAATTTTTTAATTAAATTCCTCGCTTTCTTCTTAGCATTAGGATCTTCTTCAGACTCTGCCGCAGATTCAATAACTCCCTTCACTCGTTCCAATAGTCCCTCGACATTCGTAACATAGCCTTGAGCCGCAGGGCCTGGTTCGATAGTTATGACATGAGGAATTTTTAGCGTAGCTTCTCCAGATTTGACAATTTTAATATTTAAATCATCTTCAGAAGTTACTTCTAAAGTAAACCTGCAGGGCTCTTTTTGTTCCGCCGGCTCAACGTCCGCCTGATGCGCATTACAGGCATCGCAATGCATGGAAAAGATAAACACCCGGCCAAAGTGCGGTATATCAATCTCATCCTCCTGCAAAGTAGCCTTATTTTCCCCGCAAAACGTGCACTGCTGGTTAGCCAGTTCTACCATAGCTTATCTAAACGAAAGTTAATTTAAAAAGATTTCTATCAGCAGGAGTTTTTCCAATAACTTTCTAAGAATGAGATTATCTAAATAAGTCTACTAACCAAGTTAAAATCGTATTTAAGAATTGTCCTACAGAACCGATAACTCTGGTAATCAATTGTTGGAGTGGCGAAGTTAGGTATTATACCATTAAATTACGCCTCAAAAGGAGAATATAGAAATGCTGCTATTGCCGGAGTCTGCGGCATCATCAATGCTTATTATGCAGGTTATCAATCTAAAAATTTATCCCCTTGACCGGTTAAAAATGGCAGACAGGCGCAATTCAAAATGCTCGCGACCACCACCGGCCACATCCAGTCATTAACGTTCGTGAGTTTCCTTTGGAAACGACCGGTGGCATGCTCGGCTTCGCCTCGGGTGAAAACATCAGTGGAATGACTAGATTCAATTGTCGGCAGAAATATTATTGGAGGGTCTGCTCGCTAGATTATCCTTTTAATCTCCCTTACTTTGAAGCGCATATGGTTCAAACATCAGAATATAAGTGTCTTCTTTACTTGCAGAATAATGTTCAACCCCTTTAGGTATTACTGCCATTTCACCTGGACCTAAAGTTATTTTTGAGTATGGAGGTTTCATTTGAATAGTCATTCTTCCTCTAATTACATAAAATAATTCATCTTCATTTGGATGTTGATGCCAATGATAATCTCCCTTAACTAACGCCATTCTAACAACTTGATCATTGACCTTTGCTACATCTATAGGATAATAGGGTCTTCCATCAATTTCTTTGATTTTACCCTTAATTTTGATTACAGGAATCGTAATTTTATGATCCATTAAATTCTTTATAACGCCCATCTTATCTAAAACCAGCCTCTCTTTCTGAAATACAATAGCATTGCGCCACCCATACTAACCATTATAGCAATCATGATCCAAAAGCCATAGCTGACCGAAGAGCCTGGCAAAAATTTAAAATTGGTTCCGTAGATGCTGGAAATAACCGTCAGCGGCAAAGCCATCGTGGCAATAACGCTTAATACTTTCATAACTTCGTTGGTGCTGTTGGAAACGGTAGACAGGTATAATTCAGAGATGGTAGAAACCGATTCGCGACAGTTCTCAATAGTTTCAAAAATTCTAATTGAATTATTATGCACATCCCTGAAATACGGCGTGGCTTTCTTGGAAATAAATTCATTATCTCCTTTAGTCAGCACCGAGATTTTTTCTCTCAGGGCAATGGTTATTTTTTTTAGATAAATAACTTTCTTCCGCAGAGAAGTTATCCGCTGCAGGACTTTAGAGGAAACTTTTTTAGAAATCAATTGTTCGGTAGTTTCAATTTCTCCGTCAATTCCATCTAAAACTGGAAAGAAAGAATCCACCGCTTTATCTAAAAGATGATAAAAGAGAAAATCCGCTCCTTTCCCTTTCTTGAACAAGAATTCCAGTTTCTTATGATCCTGATGCAATTCTATTATCGCTGGTATGTCCTGAACATGGTTGGTAACCAATAAATTCTTAGCCAGAATTACATCAACTTCCAGGGTCTTTAAAGCCTTGGTCTTCTGGACTGAATAAAACACGCAAAACAAGTATTTGGGAAACTGTTCTATTTTAATTCTGGTCCGTGTCGTGCTTAAGTCTTTAACAGTTAAGGGGTGCAGATCCAACTTTTGCTGCAAGAGCTGGGCTTCTTCAGGAGTTATCTTGGTAATATCAATCCAAGTCGGAGCAGTAGTAATTTCCGACAGGTCTTTCAGCTCTACAATTCCCTCTCGCAAAGAAAGAATCTTTAGCATGATACTAGAAAAACATTTAATTTAATTAATGTATCTATTTTAGTTAAATTTTGGTGAGATTATGTCAGGAACAGATCAAAAAAATCAACAATATCTCTATTTTTTAAAGTTCTCTTTAGAAAACTATTTAAAGAAATAACTCCAAATAACCTTAAAGGTTTAACTTATGAATATTAAAAAAGGCCTTCTGATCATTGCTATTGCTCTAATTTTAGCTTTTTTTGTCGGCTATGGCATTGAAGTGTTTGACCCCACGCCGGATTATAGTAACCTTTACTTGAAATTTCAAACTATCTACGCTGAAGAAGAATGCCAAGCCCAAGGCGGCGCGTGGATTAGAGATAATGTTTATAATGCTCCCGTTCCGGCAAGAGAAGAAACATTAAGACCAGAACCATCAGCCAGCGGTTTATGTCAAGCCCCGTATGAAAAAATAAAGTTAGAGAGGTCGCAGCACGATAAAATTGTGTTCATTGTTGCTGTTATTGCCGGCGTTATCGCCGTAGTTGTCGGACTGCTCTTAAACAAAGACACCATCAGCACCGGGATAGTTTCCGGCGGAGTGTTATTGCTTTTATATGGAACCATCCGCTACTGGCGCTATGCCAACAATATTTTAAAATTCATTCTCTTGGGGATTACCTTAGCGATACTGATTTGGATTGCTTACAAGCGGCTAGACCAGTTAAAACAGGAGAAAACAGATTAACATGATCCTAGGATTTGGAACAAAAGCAGAACTGATTTTCGCTACAAACATTGTTCTGAAGCTGAAAAAAGACTTGATCAAGATTGGCAGGGCTGCGCATCAAGACCAAAACCCTCTGCCTTTACGCTTGATAGACGATGGCCGCAGAATTGAAATCGATAATACTGTGCTTACCAACCCTATTTCTAAAGTTCATGGTGAATTTACCTGGAATAAACAGCTGAAAAAGTACGAATACACTGACTTGTCGAGAAACGGCAGTTGGATTAATGATGTAAAAATCTCCCGCGGAAAAAAACAGGTATTAAATAATAAAGACCGATTAGCTCTGGGCAACGCTACCTTAAAAGTCCAGATTATTTATCCTTAAAACATCTCTTTAATGAAACGGACACAACTCCGAAGCAAAGACGTCAATAAGCTTCTGAAAAAATATAACTTAAACTTCAGCAAAAAAGATCAAGTAGAATTAATTGAAGATGAATTTAAAATTATTCTGATCAATAAATTGCCTTCCTTCTTTTATTATAATCATCAGCTCTACGGCCATTATAATAACCAATTAGTCCCCACTTTAAAATACTTGCAAAATAATAGTCTTCTAAATAATAGTCTTCTAAAGAAAGTTATCGTGGACATGGGCGCAGTTAAATTTATTATCGGCGGAGCTGATGTAATGCGTCCGGGCATTGTCGAGCTGGAGGAAGGAATTAACAAAGACGACCTAATTGTTGTTGTGGACCAAAATAATAAGAAGCCGTTGGCGGTGGGCATTGCCTTATTAAATTCTGATGATATGAGAACAGCAACTTCGGGAAAAGTTATCAAGAATATTCATTATGTTGGCGATCAGATTTGGAAGTTTGAGGCAAGATAATATGATCATTAATCAATCCAAGAACTGCATTATCTCAAAACGAGAGATTTATTGCAAATCCATATTTTCTCAAGCCAGAGGCTTAATGTTCAGAAAAAAAAGAACCCTAATGATAGAATTCCCCGTGGAAAGAAAAGTATCCCTGCATATGTTCTTTGTCTTCTATCCGATTGATGTTTTTTTCCTAAATAAAAATAAAGAAGTTATTGAAATTAAAAGAAATTTTAAGCCCTTTACGGTTTACCATTCCAAAAACAAAGCTCAATATATTATTGAAATGCCCGAACTAAATCAGGAAGTTAAAGTAGGAGATAAACTAGCCCTGAAACACAGTATCTCTGTTAAGAGAAACAATACAACAGTTACTATAGATAATTCTGATAATTAGAGTATATTTTAGTAGGAGTTATCTGACGATAGATAATTAAAATAATGTATCCAAATCAAGAGAATTATCTATAAAAGTAATATTGACAAATAATTTTTAATCAAAATAACTCATCTCAGCCTAATTACTTCCAAATTCTTCGGGGCTACTGTTTCAATCCGGTTCTGCTTATGAATCGAAGAAGCCAAATCCAGACAGCGGGAAGCTTCGCCGTGAACTACAATAATTTTTTTGGGCTGGGGATTGCATCTTCTCACAAAATTCATCAACTGCCTTCTGTCTGAATGATTAGTTATCTCTACTTTGTGTACTTCCAGTTTGATTTGCAGAATAATCGGTTTAGCGCCATCGTTAATTCTAATTTCCTGTTCGCCGTCTCTAATTCTGTAACCCAGCGATCCGGGAGGCTGGTAGCAGGAAAATACTAAGGAATGCCGTTTGTCTTCCGCCAGCCCTTTAAGATATTCTACCGACGGCCCGCCGGCTAACATTCCGGAAGTAGCTAAAATTAAACATGAACCTTCTTCCAGCATTACCTGCTGCCGCTCTTTATTAGAGCCTATCTGCTTAAAGATTGGCGATAAAAAAGGATTGGTTTCTTTTTGAAAAATCTGCTGCCGCAAATTCCGGCCTAAATATTCCGGATAAGCCGTATGGATTGCCGTAACATCCCAAAGCATTCCATCAACATAGACTGGCGCATCGGAAATTTTTTTCTCCCGCATGAGCCGTTCCACCATCACCATTACTTCCTGCGCTCTTCCCGAACCCAGCACAGGGATAAGCACTTTTCCGCCGCGCCCAAAGGTAGTTTTAATGACATTGGTTAGGTATTCATCAGCTTCTTCTTCAGCCATGATATTGTCTTTGCCGCCATAAGTGGACTCAATCATCAGTGTTTCAATTCGCGGAAATTGAGTATTGGCTGGCTCCAACACATTAGTTCGGGCATATTTCATATCGCCGGTGTAAGCAAAATTATGCAGCCCATTGCCGATGTTTAAATGCACAATGGAGCTTCCCAGGATGTGGCCGGCATTATAAAACGTCAATCTAACGTCGGGAGTAATGTCCGCTACTTCATCATAATCCAGACAAATAGTATGGAGGACCATTTTTTTAACCTCCTCGCTGGTGTAAATCGGCTCCTTGCCTTCATTTCTTTGAATCTTAATCATATCTAACTGCAGCAAAGCCATGACATCTCGCGTAGGAAAAGTGCAATAAACCGGGCCATTATAGCCAAATTTAAACAAGTACGGAATCAGCCCGGAATGATCCAGATGAGAATGAGTTACGATAACTGCGTCAATTTCACTGATGTTAAATTCGGGAGCATCCAGAAAAGGATAAGATTCTGGACCTTCCTGCCCCGGATCAATGCCGCAGTCAATGACAATTCTGGATTCGGGAGTTTGCACCAAAAAACAAGTTCGGCCCACCTGCCGCGAAGCTCCTAAACAGGATACGCGGATCCATTCATGCTTCTTTTCCCGCAGCCAGCCGTCATAAATTCTGTGCCCGGTCCGGTCTAAAAATTTTTTGCGCTCATCTGCATTTTCATATAATACTGCCCGGATGCTTTCAATTAACTTGGATCTGATCGGCGGCATTCTTTTAACAATAGCCACCCAAAAAGTTTTAGCGGCTATTTCTTTCAATAATTCTCCCTGCCTGCCAATAACTAATCCTGGTTTTTCAGCATGAATAATTACTTGAGAACGCGGCTGGTCGAAGATAAATTCATCTATCGCGGCTTCTTCAGGAACAATTTTTCGAATTTCCTTTTCGGCTTTCTCTGGTTCCAGACATAAAGATGGATCCGGCCTTAATTCAATTCTTTTCTTGAATTCTCTGACCGCTTCGCGAATGGTGCCTTTATTATCCAGAAAATAGTCTTTGTTTTTAGTGTACAAAATAATGTTAGCGCCTTCAAAGGCCGCGTCAGCAATCATCCCTTCAGGCAATCCTTTAATTATTTCTTTTAGTATATCAGCCATGATTATTCTCCATCAGCGCAAAAACTGCATTATTTTTGGCTATATTTCGATCGAATCTATTTGATTTCAGATCTTTACGAAAAAAAGCAGAATCTTAATTTCAATCTTAATTTCTATTCTTTAATCCCTGCTATTTTTTAGATCCTTAACTTAAATTTATTGATAGATAACCAATAACACCAGAAACTCAACCTTATAAGACAGCAACTAATTCTTTTCTCATCACTCGTTTGACTCCTTCGGTATTTACTACCACCACATTAATGCCATTTCCTGAAGCGCTGTCCCTCTGCAAAGCGGTGTTGATGCATTTAACTGCTAGTTGAACTCCCTGATCTGTAACCATATTGGCATCATATTGTGTTTCCAATACTCCATAGGCAAATACGCTGCCCGATCCTGACGAGACATAGTCCGTTATTTTGGTTACGCTTCCATCGGGAAATAAATCATATAAGTGGATGCCATAGGTATCTCTTCCCCCTAACAAAAAGTGGGCTATAGCTAACAGCATACTGGGCCGGCGGATGCCTGCATATTGCAGGCCAGCCAGCAAATTAGCCGCTTCTTTGGTAGAAGGAGCTTTTCCGGTTCTCATCTCTTTCAATTTTAATTCCGCTTTAGCCAGCCGAGTCATTAACTGGGCATCGGAAACTGTCCCGGCCCAAGTTACAGCTAAGTCGTCGGAAAGAATTTGCACTTTTTCGGCTTTCTTATCTACGATCATCGTTCCGGCAGTTGCCCGCATGTCAGCAGCCAGAACCACTCCATTTTTACAAACGATGCCTACCGTGGTAGTACCTGTTTTTAATTGATTAGCCATCTGATTTCACAAGAATAGTTAACATCTCACTCTTAATTTAGTTAAAATAACGGAGTTCTTTATAAACCTTTTGGAACTGTTGGCTTCATCCAATAAAAAAAGTTATAAAGTCAGAGAAAATACACCTATAGAACATAAGCGCGGGGATCAAAAATGGACAAAGAAGGTTATTTGAGGCCAAATGATCTCCTTGCCATAATAGTTATTGTTGTAGGCGCTGTTGGATTTATTCTCTAGGGATTAGGATTATCAACAATAGGCAATGCAACATTAAAATGGTTAGGCAGCATCATCGTTGGGCAACATTAAAATGGTTAGGCAGCAGCATCGTTGGCCTAGTTGGCTTGATAATTGCTATACTTGAGAGGTGGCTAAAATGAATCCGGTACAATTAGCGCTATTTTTATTAGCAGTAATAAATTTAATTGCTATATCAATTTGTATTTATTTTAAGAAAAGCTCTTGGGCCATTGGGTTATCAATTTTAGAGATAATCATTGCCTATTTAAGCGCGCAAACGGGATAGTTCAGTTTTAGTTTTTGCCCTGCGTGATGCGCAAAAGGGAAATCCTCAACAATGCCAAATAACTAAACAGTAGTTTCAACTGGAATGGAGGTTAATTGAAATTACTTTAGAGAATTTTGAATAATTAATTTTTTATCGACAAAATTCTCTAAGAGACTGTGAAATAGTCGAGATTTTGTCAGTAACAGATCAAAAAATTAACAAAATCTCTATTTTTCAAAGTTCTCTTTAATTCCATAAATTTAGAGTCCTGAAAAAGAAAGGGGCTGGGTTATTTACTTGGATTCGTTCTACCTGGATTTTGATAATCTGCAAAAGCATCAGCCACTAAGTCAAAAAGATGCGGTTGCTCCACACACGTTGTTGCCACCTGAACTACAAAATCATCTGCTTGATTTGGCCAACCTGCTTCATTTAAAACCTTAAGATTCCGATCTAATAGTATTTGAAGTGAACGTCTATCATAAGCATATAATGCCCCGCTTCCAACGTGACAAAAAGATTGATCCCATTCCCTTGTTTCAAGTCCTCTTTGCCTTAGATATTCTGCCACTTCAATTGGATCAACCATGCAAAGATCTCTAAGTGTAAATAAAGGTAAATATCCCAGAGGTTTATCTGGCCCAATATCTAATAAATTATTCAAATACCTACCTTCTGATTGATCATTAAATGGGTTTTCGCTCATGTATATTATTTTATATCGGTATAAAGTAAAGTCCTTAAGTATTTACTTAGCTTTTCATCAGCAGAGTATTTTATAACTCATGTCAAAAAAACCGCCCACCACTGGTGATCGCCTGCGGGCTCAACACCAGTGGCATGCTCGCTCCGCTCGGGGCGGTTTTTCGACCATGATTTTTCCAATTAAAGTGAAGGCTACGCCACCAATGGAACCATACACGAGAAAACTGTGTTTTCTGGGGTTTCCTACAGAAACCACTGGTGGAAAAATCATATTTTAACTTACTGGGCAGCTTTAGCCGCAGCTTGTTTTCTTCGCAATTCTTCAGCTTGCTGATGGGGATCAGCTGCTTTCAATTCTTCTTCCACGCGATCCACTATGGCGTGCTCCTGTTGATAATCACGCAATCCTTTAGGGAGATATTCCGGATCCAGCTTAATTAATTCCGCTCCGGCGGCGTTAAGAATAGATTCTACCGATTCCCGTACAGTTCTTACTTCAGTTCTGGCGGCTTGAATTCTTTCATTAATTTCTCTGGCGCCATATTCCAGAGTTCTTCTTTCCTTTTCTTCACTGGTAAGGCGATTTAAGTTAACCCCTTCTTTCTTGATTCTTTTACAACCGTACTTTTTAACAAAATCATACTTCTGCTGGTCATTAAACCCTTCAATGTCGGCAACTTCCCGCTCCATTTCCTGGCATAACTGGTGAAACCGGCGCAGCTCCAGAATATAATTTCTGGCTTGATCTGGCTTAAAATGATTGGTTACTGGTTTAAGTTTGGTTTCTTTCCAGAACAGGCCGGCATAACTTCCCCAAGCTGCCAATAGAGAACTGCCTGCATAAACTGCTTCCGGAGTTCCAGTTGCCACACCAACAAAAGTTGTTATTCCACCACCGATAAGTCCAAAAGCATTAGCCAGAACGTCAAACAATTCTCCCTCCCCCGCCTTATATTGATTAGACCAAAACACATTCTTCTGATGCCAGCTGGAAGTACGAGAAGCCAATTCTCTCAGCCAGCCGCTTTCTGTAGTCAGATAAGGAGCCTGCTGTAAATTTTTAACGCCGCTAAGATATCTTTGTACTTGGTCTTCATCTACGTCCTGGGCATCCAAATACAAGTCAAAAATCCTGGATTTATGCTTCCCTTTAAGCTTTTCTTGTGAAGAGTTATAAGAATTAACTATGGCTTGTTCCAAATTACTGCCAGATTTAGCAATACTTGGATCTCTGGTAAGCTCGCCCAATTCATTATTAATGTAATCCAGCAAAGAGGCTTTGCTCATGTTATCTCTTGGCAGTAGGAACTCCTATATAAATTTATCTGTGGAATTGGCTTGGAGAATAATATGGCCTTTCAAAATTCTCTTTGCCTTTCTAGAACGAATAAACTTTTAAATCTCCCTTATTGTTTTTTCATGACAAATGGTTATTTCAGCTAAGAAAATAGAACTTAATGCCCAGTTTAATCAAGTGTTAAAGATGTTGGAAAGCACCCGCCAAAACATCTTTATTACTGGCAGAGCTGGCACTGGCAAATCAACGCTTCTAAATTATTTTGTTAACCATACTAAAAAAAACGTGGCCGTGTTAGCCCCCACAGGAGTGGCTGCAGTAAATGTGCAAGGACAAACTATTCATTCTTTCTTCAGGTTTAAACCAACGATTACTATTGATAAGGTAAAAAAGGCTTATGGATTAAACAGTGAAATTTATCAGTTGATTGATGCAATAATCATTGATGAAATCTCTATGGTCAGAGCAGATTTGCTGGATTGCGTTGATAAGTTCCTGCGACTAAATGGGAAAATTCGAACTAAACCATTTGGTGGAATGCAGATGATCTTCATTGGCGATCTTTACCAGCTGCCACCGGTTGTTAAAGGCAGTGAAAAAGAGATTTTCAAAACGCATTACAACAGCCCTTACTTTTTTGATGCATTGGTCTTTAAAAATCTAGATTTGGAGTTTATTGAACTGGAAAAGAACTATCGGCAGACAGATGAGAAATTCATCAATCTGTTGAATGCTATTCGTAATAAATCTGTAACTTCAGAAGACCTGCAGGAAATAAATCAGAGATTAGATCCTGCTTTTGAACCAAAATCAGATGAATTTTATATTAATCTTACCACCACCAATAAACTATCTGATGACATTAATAGTAAGGAACTGGAAAAATTAACTGCAAAACTGTTTACTTTGGAGGGTGTAATTAAAGGGAATTTTGACCAATCTTCTCTTCCGACTTCTGAAACTCTTCTGGTAAAAGTTGGCTCCCAAATCATGCTGTTGAATAACGATGCGCAAGGCCGATGGGTAAACGGCACCGTGGGAAAAGTAACAGCCATCAAGGAGGGCAATAAGAAAGAAGCAGTTATTGAAGTAAAATTGGATGAAGGAAATACTGTTGATGTGAAGAGGCATAAATGGGATTTATCTCAACTAGCATATAATAAAAATACGGCTAAACTGGAATCTGAAATAATCGGGTCCTTCATTCAATATCCTTTGCGGCTGGCTTGGGCAGTAACTATCCATAAAGGGCAGGGCAAGACCTTTGAAAAAGTTATCATTGATATCGGAACTGGAACATTCGCTCACGGACAGGTGTATGTTGCGCTAAGCAGATGCACCAATTTGCAAGGAATAATCTTAAAAAAACCAATAGAAAAAAGGCACATTTGGATGGATTGGACAGTGGTTAAATTTCTCACACAATTTCAATATAATCTTTCAGAACAAAAATTATCTTTCAATGAAAAAATAGAGCTGATTAAGAAAGCTATAAACTCCAACTCAAACCTGTCGATGATTTATTTGAAATCCAGCGATGAGAAATCAATGAGGATAATTGCGCCTAAATCAGTTGGAATAATGGAATATCAAGGAAAAACGTATACTGGTGTCGCAGGTTATTGTTTTAAGCGTAAAGATGATCGTGTATTTAGAGTAGACAGAATTTTAGAATTGAAAATTGAGGAAAAGGTTTGACTATAGATAAAAATGCAGGTTAATATAACTTCAAAAACAGAAGTAATCACTTCAGAGCCAGAAGCATTCTATACATTTATCAAAGCTAAAAATAGATGAAGCTAATATTCACCTCAACATTTTTAAAGAACTCGCCCAATAATTGAATTTATGACTTACCACCGCAGCTTTAGTGGATATATAACTACTGAAGATTCCAAGAGTGGATATATAACTGCTGAAGATTCCAAGAGTGGATATATAACTGCTGAAGATTCCAAGAGTGGATATATAACTGCTGAAGATTCCAAGACTCATCTTGTTGCAGTTTATTCAGTTACAAATCCAATTTGGGAACTAGTTTCTGGATTAAAAACACTGATTGTTCCCTCGGGAAATCTGGAACCGTTGGCTGCCGTTGATTTTGCTGAACTGACCCAGGCTTTTCGTGAGGAAAAAAATTCGTGTTTGCCAGATGGATTAGACCAACATCTCTGGCATTACCTCGGAGAAAATCCTAAAACAAAAAGGATTAATTACCGGTTCCATGACCTGCAGCCGGCCAGCGCAGGAGAAAAGCCATTAATTGAATACCATATCCAAGAAAGAGATAATTCAAAAACAACTAATTGGGTTGGCCGCCAGGCCTTCTATCGCCAGCCCGGCACAGTTATCCCAGTTAGCTTTGCTCATGTCAGGTATACGAAAGGCAGATAGTATTAAATGAACATAGCCCTCCTCAAGGCTTCAATATTTTCAGGGATATTTTTGGAACTGGATAACAACCATGATCCAACTGCAAAACCCACACCTTGGCGGCGTTTCTGATCAATTTCTTTTGTAATTGTGAACAAATATTCGAAAATATAATGAAGAACATAAATCATTAATAAGAAATTAATAAGATTGTTATGTCCTTCAAATATCATAGAGGCTAAAAATATACTGAAATTCCTTAACAATCGAACTAAATTTTGCGAATTTCATATATACTAAATTGCGCGAAAGGTTCGATTTCTATGGCAATTTACTATATATTAAAAATTAATGTCCTCTATTATAATTCACAATTACTAATAATATATGCAATCGCATATGTTAGCCTTTCCTTCTAAACTTCTTTTCCAATTCCTCTACGGAAACTTTAATCATTGTCGGCCGGCCATGCGGACAGGTAAACGGCAATTGAGTGGCAGATAATTCCCGAAGAAGATTATTCATTTCCGCAATGGTTAATTCTTCTCCGGCCATGACCGCCGAACGGCAGGCCATTCGGATAATAATTTCCTCTTTAACCAGTTCTAAATTCTGCTTACCCCACTTTTCTATAATTTCATAAATCATTTCTTTAGCCTGCAGCCGGCCAAAAATGGCGGGAATGGTTTTGATTACAAAAGAATGATTCCCAAATTCCGAAATGGCAAAACCTAATTTTTCCAATAACTGAATATTTTCCTTAATAACTTCTTCCGAAGAAAGAGCAACCTCCAGTATCTCCGGCCGCAATAATTGTTGAACTCCAACATTGCCTTGAGAGTACTGCTCCATAAATCGTCCATATAATGCCCGTTCATGAGCCGCATGCTGATCAATAAAAAACATTCCTCCTACAGTTTCAGCAGCAAAAAAAGTTTTATGGATTTGCCCCAATAACTTTAACGGCGGCAAGGTGGAATGAGCAGTCAGTTCAGGCGCAAACTGTTGTTCCGGGATAATTAATGGTTCTGCTGAAGAATTATCTGCTAAAAGATTATCTGCTAAAAGATTATCTGCTGAAGAATTATCTGCTAAAAGATTATCTGCTGAAGGATTATGATCATAGTTAGCTGTATTTTCTTTTAAAGCAGTTCTCAGAATAGCCTGCTGGCTATGGTCAAAAGAATATTTAGGGGGCAAAGAAATCTTTTTTACTGGAGGAAGGGAATATTCTTCCATACTTACTTCTTCCATACTTACATCAATTTCCGGCAGTAAATTGTGCCTGGCTAAAGCTTCCCGCACAGCTTTAGTTACCGCGCTGCAGACTAATTCCTTTTGCTCAATTTTAATGTCCAATTTAGTTGGATGAACATTCACATCAATAGTTGCTGGATCCAATTGCAAATTCAAAACAAAAACCGGATGCTTGTTAACAAATAATATTGAATGATAAGCTTCATAAACGGCATTAGTAAGATCTTCATTTCTAACCCACCTTTCGTTAACCAGCAGCGTCTGCCACTGCTTGTCATTTCTGGCAAAATAAGGCTTGATAACCATTCCCGAAAGGCTGACCTGATTATCATTATACTGCGCCGGAATCATTTCTCTGGCAATATCCAAGCCATAAATTGCCGCTATAGAGTTTCGTATCTCTGCTGTCGCCGGAGAATTAATTAGTTCCCGATAGTCATGAATTAACTTAAAGCCAATTTTATGATGAAGCAAGGCATAATGAGATATTACATTAATGACCTGCCGCAATTCTACAGCATTGGTTTTAAGAAATTTTTTTCTGGCCGGAGTATTAAAAAATAAGTCCTTTACTTCAACTGTGGTTCCAGTTTCGGAAGCAGCGATTCCCAATTCAGTAATGGTTCCGCCAGTAACTGCCAGTTTGCAGGCTTCCAACTGGTTGGCTGGTTTAGTCGTTATAACTAATTTTGAAACCGCGGCAATGCTGGCCAGCGCTTCCCCGCGGAACCCCAGAGTTTTAATTGAAAACAAATCTTCAGCCGATTTAAGCTTGCTGGTGGTATGTCTTAGAATAGACCTTTCAGCATCTTCCCGGCTCATGCCGCAGCCGTTATCAGAAATTTTAATCAAATCCTGGCCGTAATTTTTTAATTCAACAATAATATTGGTGGCGCCGGCGTCCAAGGAATTTTCCAGCAATTCTTTAACTACGGAAGCCGGCCGCTCAATAACTTCCCCAGCGGCAATTTTATTAATAATTTCTTCACTAAGAATCTGAATTTTAGACATAATAGAATTGATAGCAGTTAATTTATATGGATTATTGTAGTTTAGAGAATACAAAATCATAAATATAAAAGAATAATGACAGAAATCATTGAAATTCAATCCCCTGAAAGTTACTGTTGAATATGTCCTGGGGCAATATCCTAGACAGTTAAAACGAGAAAAATTAACTCCAGAACGAATTGCTGAACTAATGCAGTCCAATTATGGCCGAAAGGATATTCATATTAACACCAGCAACATTGAAGAATTATTAACAGCTTTAAAAGAAATTGATTTTAAAGTTAATCCAGCAGCTTCAGAAAAATTAGTTATTATAACCGATGGCGGCTATCAGCGAGGTCCTTATGCGCACCCTCTGAATTACCCCGAAACTGATGGGGCCCGTTTAAGCCAATTGACGCTTAAGAGCGGTCATGATGAAGAAATAACTTTAAAAAACGATTATAATTATATACATGATGCTCCTTTAGCTATCGTCGCGGCAAGAATTGTTTATCAAGCTATTAACCAAGGATATGAACTAGAACTAGAAAAAATCAATTCGGCTTTAGACAAGGTTCTGTTAAAGTAATCTTTTTATACTCTCCTTTCTTTCCTCTTGGTGATGAATAAAATTATTTTAGCTGTGTTATTAGCTGGTTTTGGCGCTCAGGTAATAAAATTAATTATTTACTGGTTCAAGCATAAACGATTATCTGTTCATGATTTATTCCTAACTGGAGGCATGCCTTCTTCCCATGCTGCTTTTGTAACTTCACTAGCTGCCAGTATTTATCTGCAGGAAGGTAATTCCACAGCTTTTGCTATCGCGTTGATATTAGCATTTATTGTCCTGCGCGATGCTTACGGCGTGAGAAGAACGGTCGGGAAGGAAGGGCAGGCGATCAAGAAATTGTTTGCCATTCACCACCTCCAGTCCAAAGACCATTATGCTTTGGGACATACACCGTTAGAAGTGGTTATTGGCGCCTTGATTGGAATTATAACTGCGCTGGTTATTCTTATTTGAAACTTTGATCGAGTGAAGCTGTAACTTCACTTGCGCGCAACAATAGGCTGGATTATGCGGTGTTGCATAATTCAACTTTTAATCAAAAATCGCTAAAATATTTTAATAGATAGTCGTGCTCTGTTAATTGATGATTATTAGTTTTGGATTTATGCAACACGGTAGGATTAAAGATAGTATTAAGATTAAATTTTTGAATATTTTCTTTAAATTATTTTTACTTCTGATCCTTAATATAAACGCCCCACAGCTCTGAGCCTCCATAATTTTCTTCAAGAAATTGGCCGCCATTTTTGGTAACGAGGTAAACTCCGCTCAAGTCCGGCTCGACATATCCTGCCAAGGCTAACACACCCAAAGCTAAATTAGCTCCGTCAAAATTAGGTTCCAGTTTTTGAGCGTACTGCTTAGGACAGGTATGCTGATTGGTAGCTCTTCCATAAGCAAAAGCCAGTACCATCTCCAAGTGCTGCTTCATAGTTTCAAAACGTTCGCTTTGAATAATTTCCTGCACCAGTTTTTCAATAGGATCGGTCATAGTGTCAGTTGGTTAAGTAAAGTTGTGAAGTATCCCCCAGCCCTATTTTTATCATTAAATTACTTAGTTTATAAATATTTCTAGGTTAAAATGTATCCAATTGATAACTACCTCTTCAAAACTCGGTCAGCTTCTTTTCAGAAGAATAACTAACAATAGTAGTGTTCCCTTCTTTGTTGGAAACTTTCTCGGTAGAGATGAATTTTCCCTCATCTAATTTAACAATTCTGCGCTGAAAGCTTTTATAGCTCATCTGACCGCCCAGCCCGGTATATTTAGCAAACAAATCGCCAATTTTAGAATTGCTATTATCTTTAATCAAATTTAAAATTAACTGCAGTTCCTCATCCAAGCCAGCCATGGGCTTAATGCGGAATTCATCAGCCTTCTTAATGGCTGCCGCAACATGTTCCTGCAATACTTTTCGGGAATTTTTTTCTTCAGCGATATTGCCGGCTTCTTTCATTAAATACAAGCCTGCGCGGATATCTTTTGCTTCAGCGCATTTTTCAACAATTTCCTTGAACGCTTCCTCATCCCAGCTCTGCTGAGAAAACGCATAATTTCTGCGCTCGGATAGAATTCCAGAAATCTCCGCTTCAGAATAAGATCGAAAACACAAAAATTCCGGCGCTAACCGGCTTCTGATCCGCTCATCCAGTTCAGAATAAGAATCACGATAGTTGGTTATCAAAAATATCGATTTGCGGTAAATGTCTTCCAGAAGGGTGTATAAGAAATCCAAATCCTCTAATTTATCAATTTCATCAAAGATGAAAACCACTGCTTTCTTGTTTAATTTCTGCTGAATTAACTGAAACAATTCTGACGTTTTTTTATTCTGGATAAATTTGTAGCCTAGATCCTCGCACAGTTTTATAAAAACCTTAAAAGTGGTGTTTTCTTTCCAGCAGTTAACATACAAGGGGACAATTTCATCGGTTTCTTCCTCTAACTCCTTTAAAACGTGCCTGCAGGCGGTAGTTTTGCCAATGCCCGGGGGGCCATAGACAAAGACATTCCGCCCGTTATGCCCTTCCAATAATGGCCTAATAGCAGCAGCAAAGCGCAGCTGCTCATTTTCCCGGTATTTTAAAATTTTAGGCTGAAAATCATAATCTAAGACCACAGTGTCGCGGAACAGCGATTCACCGCTCCGCAGCATTTCCTTAAATAAAGACATAGATCAAAGAGAAAATAAATTGTATATTAAAGTTGTGGTTTAGAATGATTATTTTAGTTTTCTGTAAGGCGTTTTATGAGGGTTAGCATCATCCCAGTCAAAATCCAGCTCCTTAGTAGAAGGACACCAATACAAATCAAGTCTAACTCGAGTCATTTGATTGGGGTTATCTAAAATAGAAATTACTGGAATTCTCCCTGCTAATTGCTCTGGAGTTAAATTAGCCACATAATTCGATAAATCGTTATTAGTATCTGGTATTTCACGAACTAATTTATCCATAGAACTTCCTTTACTTCGATTAGTAAACCTAAAATTCTTTAAAGCATCTTCCAGTTCTTGCATACAAAATTATGTTCAACAAAGCTTTAAAAAACTTATGAATTACCAATCTCCTTAACTCCATTCATATACGGAACTAAAACGGCAGGGACTTTAATCGTACCTTTCTTAGTCTGGTTATTCTCAATAATCGCCACCATGATCCTGGAGGTAGCCAAAGCCGTGTTATTTAAGGTGTGCACTGCCTGTCTTTTGCCATCCCGCTCTAATTTGATATTTAATTTTCTGGCCTGGTAATCGGTACAATTGCTTAAAGACATTACTTCCCCGTAGCTTTTAGTGGTAGGCCGCCAGACTTCCAGATCAAAGCTTCTTTGTTTCCAGTTGCTTAAATCACCGGCGCAGATTTCTAACACTCGATAGGGCAGTTTTAAGGCCTTCAAAATTCCTTCGGAGTTTTGCAGCAATTCTTTAAACAGTCTTTCGCTGTCTTCCGGCTGGCAAAAAATAAACTGTTCCACTTTGTTAAATTGATGCGTCCGCCATAAGCCTTTTTCATTGATGCCATGCGCGCCGACTTCTTTCCGGAAGCACATTGAATAAGAAAAATATTTTTTGGGCAGCTGCTTTTCTGTAAAACAATCTTCAGCATGAATGCCCAGCAAGGCGTGCTCGCTGGTGCCAATTAAAGCTAAATTTTCTCCTTCAATAGAATAAATGGCCTTATCCCATTCCTGGGCATTAATAGCCGCATTTAAAATTTCTTTGCGGATCATTAACGGCGGTTCAATATACAGATAACCTTTCTTTTGCATAAAATCTACCGCAAAATGAATTAACGCTCGATTCAATAATCCTAATTGCCCTTTCAAATAATAGAAACCATTTCCTGAAGTTTTAGCTGAAGCATCGAAATCGGCCAGTTTTAATTGTTCTAACAGTTCCACATGGGTTTTTACCGGAAAAGCAAACGCTGGCTTCCTGCCCCAGGCTTTAATTTCCACATTCTCCGAATCATCCTTGCCTGCCGGAACAGCTGGATGCATTAAGTTGCCGATATCTTTTAACAGATCATCTCTCTTTAACAGCAGATCATCAGCTTTTTGTTCTCCTTTCCTAATCTCTTCTGCTACGGTTTGCATTTGCTTAATTTTTATTTTAGCTGTCTGTTCATCCTTAATTTTTTTGGCCTGATTAATTTCCTGAGAAACGACATTGCGCTGATGTTTTAACTGTTCAACTTTCTTTAACTCTTTGCGCCACTGTTCGTCAAATTTAAGAACTGCGTCTATTACTGTTGCGGAACGGCTGCGTTTCTTTTCCGAAGCGCGAAATGAATCAGGATTAGCCCGCAGTTGGTTGATATCAATCATTTATGTTTAAACCTCCTATTCTCTGAAATAGTATTGCTGGTTATTTAAAGATTACTGGCTGGCGGCTGTTAAATAACTGTTGAGCAAGAAATCCCCACGTTTTATCGTTGGGGAGGAGGTCAATTCCAGAGATTTTTCAAAGTTCTCACTAAGCTCCTATTCTTCTCTCTTTATTCTGGCCACTTCTTTTTTCAGCCATTCCTTAAATTCAAATAAAATCCGGTCGTTAGCGGCGGAACTTCCGTTTCCCTTAATTTTATCTGAGAGAATCAGGAATTGATCATTGGCTTTGATAGTTAATCCGGCTTCCAATAAAGAAGGATCGTTATTTTCCAGAGCTATATCTACCACGGCCTGCTTGCAATTGGCTCGTAATTGAATGTTATTCCAGATGGCGTCCCAGTCGCCGGCAAATTCTTTAATGCGCCCAGCCATGCGTTTCAAAATATCCGAATTGCCGTTTTTTAAGTCATCGGTGATTTCCAGCTGGTCAGTTTTAGGGTTATATACCATCAAATCAACAAAAGCTCCTTCGCGCAGCGGATCGTCATCCCATTCTTTTCTTACTTCGGTGATCTGTAAAATCCGCTTGAATTTTTTTAATCCAGAAATAACTGGGTTAGTTGTCACGATAATATCAATAGCTTTAAAAGAAGTTTTAGGAACGCCGATATCGTTGACCACCCGGTCATAAACGCCATAGGGCGAATCGGCATGGATCGTTCCGGCTACCACATTGGCCGCTGCTCCGACACGCATGGCTTCAAATAAAGCTACGGCCTCCTTGCTTCTCACTTCTCCCACAAAAATCGCTGAATCCCCCAGCCGCAGCGTGGATCTGATGCCGATAGCCGGGTCTACTTCCGATCCCGGCGAAGCTAAGGCTGAAGCCACTTTTAATGATTCTATATTGTAGCCTAATTGCCGTAATGATTCCTGTGGCAGTTCAAAAGTATCTTCAATGGTAATTACTCTGGACCTTCGTGGAATTTCAATTAAAAAACTGCCTAACAAACTGCTTTTGCCGCTGGATCTGGTTCCGGCAACAAGAATAGTGGCATTGTTATGGATGATAAAGCTAAGCAATCCGGCAGCCAGCGAATTCATATACCTGATTTTAGGCTGGGTATATAACGGAAAAGTCCATGGATAATCACGATGCCGGCGAAAGGAGAAAGCCAGCCCTGAAGGGTTTAAGGGAGCGGAAAGAGCAGCCACCCTTGATCTGAATCCTTTAACGGCTAGCTCCGTATCTAAGATTGGGTTGGCTTCATCTAACGGCCGGCCGGACAGCAATCTTAGCTTGGTGGCCCAGGATTCCACTTCCAGAGCCGTAGGATAAATGTTGGTATAACAATCGCCGTAATCCTGATGCACGATAAAAATGGGCAGTTCACCATTAGGCGAATTGATGTTAACATCTTGTATCCTTTGGTCGGCTAACAGCAGTTCAATTAATCCAAAGCCGACAGTATACCTTAGCAAAGCATTAGCTAATTGCTCTAACTTGGTTTCTGAAAGCCTTAAATTTTTTTGTTTGCCGAGATCTTCCAGCAAATCTTTTCCAATGCTGTAAAATACTTCCCGCATGCGCTGCGGGTCAACAAATTCCTCTCTTGTTGGCTTATGCTCGGACATGATGCGCTTGGCGTCATCCAGCAGCTCATATAATTCCTCGGCAAATTCAAATTCCGGCGGGGTTAAGTGATACATTATTTTAATATTGTCATCAAAGCCAAAAATGTTTACCGTGCAGGAGTCTTGCTCTTTCTGGAATTGGTAGCTTTCTAAAATCTCTCCCTCCGGGAAATCGGTTACCAGTTTAGTGTACATAAAATCCGGCCTGGTTGTGGGATGAAAAACATTGCTGTAAATTTCCCGGCCGCCTAAAGCATAGTCTTTGGTATGGGGCATTAGCAGCTTGATTAATTTTAAATTTTCAATTTGCAAAATAGCCTGTTCGAAAATGTTAATCAATTGCTGCTGGCTGGAAAGCTGCCGCGGGTCTAAGATTTGGTTAAGCTTGATTTTCTCCCGGCGCTCCAATCGTTTTAATTCTACAAATGCCGCCAAAGGGTCTTCTTTCAACCGCTTGGAGACTAACCGCTGAAACTGGGCATAGCTTCCGCTAATATGCCGCTCGTGTTCCGGGTTAGTGATAATCTGGGAGAATTTATAGCGTTCATCCCGATTTAATTTTTTATAAGCTGCGGCTAATTCGTTAAGCAGAGAAACCTGGCTGTAATCGTATTCATATTCCCTCAGCTGGGTAATGGTGATGATGGTAATGCCGGAATTCTCCAGCAGCTTGTCAATAACTTTAGCCATGCAGATATCGCTGTACTCGATGGAGGGGGGGAAAGAACAGGCTTCCGCCGAAATCCGAAGAATTTTGTTTTCTCCTTCATGATACGTTTCCGATTCAAAGCAGGTTTTGTTGGTAAGCGCCATTCTTTATTGTTATTTTCTTCTATTTTTATCTTCCAGTTTTCTCTTCTGTTCTGGCTCAGAAAGGTAATTTGCTTTGGTTGATACGTTTTCTCCGCTTCTTTGCTCAAGTTCTTTTCTCGCAACACCTGCAACTGCTCCGCCTTGCTTTGCACTTTTTTTGTTTTCAATAAAACCTTTAGCATCTTTGGTTCTGGCTATCTTTGTAGTTGATGCTTCACCAAGCATAGTAAAAATCAACTCCAAATCATTCATGTGGTCTCGCAAATTTTCTTTTTTCAATCCTTTGAATTCTTTGTATTCGCTGGGCGTCATGCCAAAAGTAGCCTTCGAAATCTCTGCAGTAAGTAGGGCATATTCTTTTTCTTCAAGCAGACCTCTTTTTTTCCACTCATCTGTAAGTTCGTCTCTTATAGCAATTCCTCTCACTCTTTTCTCGATCCAACTATCAGAATAGCCTTTTGCTTTGTATATCTCTTTCATACGTTTTTGGGCTAATTCTGGATTTTCTATTTCCTGCACTCTATCATAACCTACTTGGGCCAACCATTGCTTAAATGGTTCTGTCTTAGGTGAAGGGATTGATTGAATAATTCTGAAGATATTCTTGGTGT
>Ga0209541_10004721_pt1 | contig 24074 bp, 26 predicted proteins | sample RifCSPlowO2_01_FD_184027 | JGI IMG/M metagenome (GOLD analysis project Ga0209541, IMG submission 184027) | Groundwater microbial communities from Rifle, Colorado - Rifle CSP2_plank lowO2_0.1 (SPAdes) (version 2) | ecosystem: Environmental > Aquatic > Deep subsurface > Groundwater | place... | reverse complement strand
AAACAAAAAGTATTTTAACAAGAATAGAAAGACTATTCAAAAAGCGGACATATGTCCTGTCAACAAAAGCGGACAAAAGTCATGACACGCTACAACTACCTATAAGTTTATAAAACAATATTCATTACCTTTATGTATGCCTGATGAGATTATAGACTTCCAAAATGCATTGATTCCTGTTGAAGGAGATTCAGGACTAGTTGCAGTTGTGAGAAAAGATATAGCATATGCTATTACTGTCAATAGAAGGGAGAGAGGAGAAGAACGCGATTTCTGGTATGATGGCAGAGATGAATACACCACAAAAGAATATATCCGCCTTATTTCTGGTGGAAGGACTACCCGCGTCAGTGATGTCTTTATGAGCAGATATGGCATAATGGGGTATGTTGAATATTCCATAGTTGGTGAAGAGATGTCAGGAGTCATAGAAGTTCCAAAAAAATTAACACTGATTCTTCAATTAATTGGTGATGAAGTTTATGAAGAATTCAAAAGAAATTTTCAGTGGGATATTGACAAGAATCCTGAAAATTTAGATATTCCTCAGCTTAAAGGCGTCAAATTTCTTGATACAACGTATTATTGGGCAGCTTATCCTGGCTATCATGGTGTTGGAAGTGTTATGAAAGACCAAATAGATGAGGAAGCAGATAGTGTCAAGCAATTTCTTATTAGACTTGACGAGCAGATTGATGGGTTTAGGGGCATTAAGCCCGAAAATCCCGCAGATGATTTTGACAGAATAAATTATAGACGAATGTTGAGCTCTTGAATTTCTTTAATACTTGTAATCACAAGCTTTTTATAATAATTTCCTATTTTTTGCAGGTTTATGGCTAAATTAAGGTTTCCGGAAAATTTCTTTTGGGGAGTTGCCACTTCATCTCATCAGGTTGAGGGAGGCAACAGAAATAACTGGACAGAGTGGGAAAAGAGAAATGCCAGAAGGCTTGCTCATGAAGCTAAATCCAAGTACGGGGAAACCTCAATTTGGAGCAAGATAAAAAACAAGGCAGCAAAGCCTGATAATTATATTTCAGGAAAAGCTTGCTGCCACCACACAATGTACGAGGAAGATTTTGACTTGATGCAGTCATTGGAAATAAATTCCTACAGGTTTTCAATTGAATGGTCCAGAGTGCAGCCTGAAAAAGGAATATTTAATGAGGAAGCATTGAAACACTATGAAAAAGTTATTGATGCCCTGCTCAGGAGGAATATAACTCCCTTTGTCACATTATGGCACACTGCTCTTCCAATCTGGGTTGAAAATGAAAAAGGATGGGAGTCTCCAAAGACAATTGGCTATTTCTGCAGGTATGCTGAAAAAGTTGCTGAAAGAATGAAGGGCAAAGTGAAATTCTGGATTACAATAAACGAGCCGATGGTTTATGCAGCGGCATCCTACCTAAAAGGAGTTTGGCCGCCACAGAAAAAAAGCCCTTTATCCTCGCTGAATGTTGTAAAAAACATAATATCAGCTCAAAAAAAAGTTTTCAGAATTCTGAAAAAAACAGACCGCTCGTCAAAAATAGGGGTAGCCAATCATTTGCTGCATTTCAACAAGCTTGATGATACCCTTGTCTCGTCCCTGCTTGAATTAATTCTTGGAAAATGGCTGTGGAATGATTATTTCATATCCAAGACCAAGGATTATGTTGATTTTATTGGAGTGAATTATTATGACTGCTTTAACATAAAATACGGCTTTATAGACCATGAAATCAGCAGGTTTATGCAGCTTAGGTGGAATCCGCATCCAGACGGGATAAAAGAAGTATTAAGGAGCCTTAAAAAATATAATAAGCCAATCTACATAACAGAAAATGGATTCATACAGCTAGGAGGAAAGTCAAAGGACACTGCAAGAGTTGAATACATAAAAAAAATAATCAAATCAATATCAGAATCCATAAAAGATGGCAGCGACATACGCGGATATTTTTACTGGTCATTGTTTGATAATTTTGAGTGGGAAAAGGGGTTCTGGCCAACTTTAGGATTGGTGAGCATAGACTATGCGAACATGAAAAGAAAAAAAAGACTGAGCGCAATGGAATATTCAAAAATAATAAAATCAGCGAAAGAAAAATAAAATGACCTGCAACAGTTTCAATGAAAAAGTGTGGAACTCAACAAAAAAAATTCCTGAAGGGAAGATATCAACTTACAAGCTCATAGCTGAGAAGCTGGGAGTGAAATCATACAGGGCGGTCGGAAGAGCTTTAAGATGCAATCCTTACTCTCCTGCTGTGCCCTGCCACAGGATTGTCAAAAGCGACGGCTCAATTGGAGGATTCAAAGGCAGCAGCAATCCCAACAGCAAAGAAATAAAAGAAAAAATAAAATTGTTGGAAAAAGAGGGAATCAGAATAAAAAATAACATTATTGTTGACTTTGAGAATGTTGTCTTCAGGTTCTGAGATTTAAATTATTTTGATTTGCTTAATTTTAAACAAGATAGCTTGCGGTCATCAAAAGTTCTAGCTTGTCAACTCCATATGAGTATATCCCATCTCCCTTAATTTGATGTAAACAGGAAAAGCATAATCATTTAAAACCGTCATTGTATTAGTGCCTTCGTGCATTTGTTGTATTGTCTCCAGATTAAGACCGCAGTCTTCAATTAAACTATCAACTGTTGCATAAAATTCTTCAGGGGATTGATTGAGGTATAATTCACTATGTTTGCTGGATTCTCTTGCAAAATACAATCCGTGCTTTTTGGCAAAATCTTCAGTCAGTTCTCTAAAAGATTTTTTCCGTATCTCAACAGTATAAACCCGCCTGTAATAACCATTATTGTCAAATCTGCTGTCTGGCAAACGGAAAAAGAAATTGTTGAGGTATTTAGCCATAGCAGCATTAGGGTATTTTTTACTATACTCTTTAAATTCTCTTTCAATGATTTCAGTAATATCTGTCATTTTTATGCCAACCAGTTGTAACTATTGCTATTCCATCACCACTTTTTTTAGAATATGTTCTTCAATCCAAAAATAAAAAAATCAAGAAGTTAATTTTTTTCCAGTTCACTTCTTCTTTCTTTTTTTCTTTTTCTTTATCTCCTGCTCTAAATCAAGCTCTTCAAGAAGCTCTTTGTACCTGTTTCTGATTGTAACTTCTGTAACGCCTGCAACATCAGCAACTTCCCTCTGGGTTCTTTTTTCCCCATGAATCAATGCTGACACATAAAGCGCCGCTGCTGCTATTCCTGTAGGCCCTCTTCCTGATGTCAGTTCAGCTTTCTGCGCCTGCTCAAGAATCTCAACACTCTTGCTCTGGGTTTCAGCGCTTAATTTCAATGCTGAAGCGAATCTTGCGATATAGTCAGCAGGATTGCTTGGAAGAATAGTTATTCCCAGTTCCCTTGTTACAAATCTGTATGTCCTTCCTATTTCTTTTTTCTCTATTCCTGAAGCCTCGCTAAGCTCATCAAGGGTTCTTGGAACATCGTGCCTTCTGCAAGCAGCATATAATGCTCCTGCAACAACACTTTCCATAGACCTTCCGCGCACAAGCCCTCTCTGGACAGCGAGTGTGTAAATTCTAGCGCTTTCTTCCTCAACAGATTTCGGAAGCTTCAAAAATGAGCTTACCCTTTTAAGTTCTGCAAGCGCAAGCTTCAAATTTCTTTCTATTGCAGTGCTTATCCTATACTGCCATTTTCTTAATCTGAAAAATTTATTCCTGTCTTTTCCGCCGAGCCTTAACAAATCAGCTTTCTGCCCGACTTCAGTTCCCAATCCCTGATCATACTGAGTGTAAGTCATCGGAGCGCCGCTTCTTCTTCTTTTTTCGCCTTCCTCACTCTCAAATTCTCTCCATTCCTGAGAGAAGTCAACCATTTTTTCTTCAATGACTAAGCCGCAATCCCTGCAAATTATTTCTCCTCTCTCTCTGTTCCATGATAGGTTCATTCCTGCACATTCCGGACATTTTTTTACTAATTCTGCCATAAATTAATCCCCCTGCCTTACGCTTCCCCAAAGCAAAAAGCATTTTTAGTCGATAAATGTGATAAACTTTATATATGAAAACAAACATTACTATATAAACCTTTCTGTTTTTTGGAATGAATAAGTTTAAATTTGAGCTTGAAAACAACGAAATTATGCCGCGATGGCACAATCTGGTACTGCGCCAGCCTTGAGTGCTACACAGTAAGCTGGTTCCCGGAAGGGTATCCCGGACAGCCTTTTCTTTAGAAACTGAATTAAAGGGGGCTGGGGAATTTCAAATCCGGGTCGCGGCGTTTTTAATCATGCATACATCTCAGATAATTTTATAATAATCTTTAGACTCCATACTTACTAAGACTGAATTTTATGGCATATCATCCAACTGTAGAAAAAATAAAATCTTATTTTCCCAGTGAATTGAAAGGTATTTTCTTAAGTCATTGGTATGGTAATATTATTGATTTTGGTTTAAATGGATTCAGACTGAGAAAAATTCCAGTTTGTGTGAATATTCCTGCGATGCTTTCTCCAAGTGAAAGGGAGTTTCTGTTCAGGCTTGGAAGAGAAAATAATCCCAATAATGGCGCAGTTGTAGAGATAGGGGTGTATGCAGGCGGCTCGTCTTATTTTCTCGGGAAAGGTTCGCAAATTTCAGGCTCAATGGTTTTTGGCATTGATCCGTTTGAAACTGAGATAAGCATGCAAAAAACAACCTGCGATGGTTCTGACTATCTTCAAAAACGAAAACCAAGCAAATCAGATGCAGAAAGAACCCTTAACCTAAAAGGTCTTGAGAATGTAGTTTTAATTGAGGGATTCAGCACGGATGTCCTAGCTAATTGGGAACATGGAAGTATTTCCACATTGTTTATAGACGGCAACCATACTCAAACAATGGAGGATTTTAATGCGGCATTTCCTCACTTTGCAAATTCTGTTGCTATTGCGTTTCATGATACAAATTCTCAAATGCACCCTAATGTTGACAAAAGTGTTGAAGAGATAACAGAAAAATACAAGCCAATGAAGGTTGAATCAGTAGATCATCTTACTGCGCTATGGCTTAGATTATGACAAATATTTATAAAAGAATATTAGTTCTTGTTTTTGTTGATTGAATCAAAGCTCCCTTAGTGTAGTCCGGACAATCATGCAGCCCTCTCGAGGCTGCGACGCGGGTTCAAATCCCGCAGGGAGCATTCCTGAATTTTTATCCGGATTATTGATTGGGGTTTTAATTTTTTTATAACTGCGCAATAATTATGGTTTAGCATAACAGATCAAAAAAATAAAAACATTTAAATAGAACTAGTTATTTACTAAATTCAAAAATAATATCTAAAATAATAAAATACAGAGGAGGGGTTTAATATGACAAATCAATTACAGCCTATATTTATTTTGCCTGAGGGAACTCAGAGAAGCATCGGAAAAGATGCCCAAAGAAATAACATAATGGCGGCAAAGCTTGTTGCAGAGACTGTGAGGACAACCCTCGGCCCTAAGGGAATGGACAAGATGATTGTTGATTCACTGGGTGATGTAACTGTAACTAATGACGGAGTGACTATTCTTGAAGAGATGAAAATTGAGCATCCTTCTGCAAAGATGATTGTTGAGATAGCAAAGACTCAGGAGGATGAAGTTGGAGACGGAACAACAACTGCCGTGGTTCTTGCGGGAGAGCTTCTAAAAAATGCTGAAGTGCTTCTTGACAAGGAAGTGCACCCTGCTGTAATCGCAAGAGGCTACAGGATGGCAGCCGAGAAAGCAGCTGAAATACTGAATGATATGGCTGAAAAAATAAATTCAGATGATGAAGAAGTTCTAAAAAAAATTGCGCAGACCGCTATGACGGGCAAGGGCGCTGAATACGCAAGAGAAAAGCTTGCGGACTTGTGCGTAAAGGCTGTGAAAATGGTCATTGATGATGAAAAAAAAGTTGATAAAGACAATATCAAGATTGAAAAAAGAAACGGAGGCTCTGTTGAAGACTCAGAGCTGATAAAGGGAATAGTCATTGACAAAGAAAAAGTAAACTCAGGAATGCCTTCTGTGGTTAAGAATGCGAAAATCGCCTTGGTTGACAGGGAGATAGAAATAAAGAAAACTGAGATAGATGCAAATATAGAGATAACAAGCCCCGACCAGCTTCAGGCATTTTTGGATCAGGAAGAAAAAATGCTCAAAGATATGGTTGAGAAAATAGCTTCATCCGGAGCTAATGTTCTTATCTGCCAGAAGGGAATTGATGATATTGCCCAGCATTTCTTGTCCAAGAAAGGAGTTTATGCTGTAAGAAGGGTTTCTGAAAGCGACATGAAAAAAATTTCCAAGGCGACCGGAGGAAGCATCGTTACAAATCTTCAGGACTTAAGCCCGTCTGATTTGGGGCATGCAGGAGTGGTTGAGGCAAAGAAAGTGGGAGATGAGGAATACACTTACATAACAGACTGCAAAAATCCAAAGGCTGTGACAATTCTTGTAAGAGGCGGAACAGAGCATATAACAAATGAGATAGAGCGCGCCATAACAGACGCAATCGGAGATGTTTCCGCATCGCTTAAAAATGGAAAAGTTGTAGGAGGGGCAGGAGCTCCTGAAATGGAACTCGCAATGCAGCTGAGGAAATATTCGGAGTCATTGAGCGGCAGAGAGCAACTTGCAGTTGAATCATTTGCTGATGCAATGGAAGTGATTCCAAGAACTCTTGTGGAGAATGCAGGGCTTGACCCGATAGACATGCTTACAGACTTAAGAAGCGCCCATTCAAAAAAACAGAAATGGGCGGGAATAGACGTCTTCACCGGAAAAATAACAGATTCCTGGAAGAAAGGAGTGATAGAGCCTTTGAAAATTAAAACTCAGGCAGTTTCCAGCGCATCCGAAGTTGCAATTATGATATTGAGAATAGATGATGTAATCGCATCCTCTGGCTCAAAAGGAGGCTCTCCAAAGATGCCTCCAGGAATGGGAGAAGGGGGAATGGATTACTGATTCTTATTTTTCTTTTTTTTTGTTTTTCTTATTGCTCAATAACTCGCATGATTAACAAATATAATTATTTGCATTAAAAATAAAATGGCAGAATACAAGGTGCAAATAGAAGAAAGCTTCAGGGCTGATTCAAAACATCATATAGTAACAAGCCTTAATGTTTATCTGGGTCCATCCTATCATGGCTGTGTATGGAAATTTGACGAAGAAGAACGAACTGCAATAGTTGTGGTTCCTGAAGAAAGATTTGTTGGAGACCATACAGAAGAAAAATTTCTTGAAGGATTGCTGAAAAAAGAATTCGTAAAGTTTGTTGAGAGAATTTCAGATTAATCTCAAAGACAGTAATGCGTCAAATTTTAGGTTAGTCAAAACCATTTTTCAGATAAATTTAAATAAGAACAGATAAAGAATAATTATTCACCAAATTTATAATTCATCTGTCAATGTCAATTTAAAATGAGCAAGAAGAAGGAAGAGCTGGAAAAACAGGAAGCACTGCAGCAGGAAATTGCAAGAATAAGACTGCCGAGAGACAAGCAGAGTTTTGGAGTGCTGGAGCAGAGGCTCGGAAGCTCAAGGATGAGAGTAAGATGCCTTGACGGAAAAACCAGAGTGTGCAGGATTCCTGGCAGAATGAAAAGAAAGCTTTGGGTAAGAGAGGGAGATATAATAATTATTGAGCCTTGGGAATTTGGAGGAGATGAAAAAGGTGATGTTATTTACAAATACACTCCAACTCAAGTCGGATTTCTGAAAAAGAGAGGATATCTTAAAAAAATGGATGAATTTGAGGAATTTTGATTTTATTTATTTTTCTGTCAAAACACACTGCTAACATGACCCTCTTTTGATATTCTTATGACGTGCTGGACAAAGCTTTCTATCTTGCCCTCATGGCTTACTATGATTATCTGCTTCATTCCGAGCTGTTCTATGACTTCCCTCATTTTATCAAGCTGCTCTGAGCTGAAGCCGTCTGTCGGCTCGTCAAGAATTATCATATCCTTTGTTCTTATCGTGCTTACAATGTCATTTATAACCTTGTTTAGCGCAAGCCTGTATGCAAGCGCGAGAGATGTTTTTTCTCCCCCGCTTAAATTGTCAGTTGAGGTTTCATATCCATTCTGCTCTATTACGGGTGAGAATTCATCATCAAGCCTGACAGAGAGTGATTCATCCTCCATAAGCATATCAAACCATTCCTTGAAAAGACTGCCGAACTCGCCGTGTATCTGCACGAACGCATGCTTCTCTATTGTTCCGACGAGATTCACAAAAAAATCATTTGTCCAATTCTCAATATTTATAATCTTTCCAAGCTCTTTCATTCCGAGCTCCTTTGCTGTTACTTCCTCCTGAAGCCTGAATATTACCCCCATGGTGATTTCTTTCTCCCTTTCAATTCTTGCCATGTCTATCTCAATTTCCTTTTCATTCCTCATCAAAGAATCCAGTTCCGACTTCGATTTCTTATATGTTTTTTCAGATTCCTCAAACTCTTTAATCGTTTCCGCAATGCTGTTTTTCTTTTCCAGCATAGAGCTTATTTCATTCCTAATCTGTTCCTGAAGTGAATTTATTTTTGCAATCTCAGAAGATTTTTCCTCAATTGATTTTTTCTTGTGAAGCACCAAAGAGAATTCTGCCTCTTTCTTTCTCAGGGAATCTTTTTCTTTTCTTAAAATAACCAGCTTTGATTCTAATTCTTTCTCAGCAGCCGAGAGGGATTTCATCTCTTCCTCAAACTCCCTTACTTTTTGTTCTTCCCTTGCTTTTATTGACGACTTATGCTCGTGGCTGACATTCTGCTCGCACAGAGGGCACACTCCTACGCTTTCTATTTTTTCTGACTGGCCTATTGAAAATGAGATTCCTGATTTTATCTCCTGAATTTTTCTTATTGAATCCCTATGCTGTTTTTCCATCTGAATTATCTCTCCTTCTTTTTTTAAGATTAGCTCTGCAAGAACTGAAATATCCGCTATGTCTTTGCCGTCAAGCTCTTTCTTAAGTGCTTCAAGGCTTCTTTCCACCAGCAATGCCCTTGACGCATTAATCCTGAAATGCTCATTCCTGCCCATTATCCCGGCTTCAAGCACATGAAAATCTTTCTTCAGGTTGTTCAGTATTGTTATGCTGCTTTCTATTCCTTCAATCTCTTTTCTCTTTTCATTTACAAGATTTCTTGCAAATTCCAGTTTTGGGAGCAATTCATTTGCCCTCTGCTCAGAATTAAAAATATCCTCTTTTCTTTTTGAAAGCTCTGTCTTTTTCAGTTCAGTGTCCAAGGTAAAGCCTTCCAATGACCTTTTCTTCTCCCTAAGCAAGGAAGAAAGTATTCCTGAATTTTCTGCTATGCGCTTATACTTATCTATATTAAACACTTTTCTCAATGTGTCCAGTCTTGAGTCCTTGTCTTCATAGATTATGCGCTTCATGTCTTCCTGCGGAGTGTACACAGTATATCTATAGATGAAATCCTTTTTCTTAAGGAATTCTTTTGGATATCCAAGAATGTCAAGAACTGCGGCCTTAAGCTCTTCAGAGGTGCAGTCTTTCTTTACACCATCTATTAAAATATATCCTGAATCCTGTTTTATGTCAGTGTTAGTCCTCTTTAGATTTCTTTTTATTAGTATATTTCTTCCGTCACTTTCAAAATGAAGCTCTACAGAGCCTTCCCTTTTTCCGTGCCTGAGAAGCGAAGAGCCGCTAAGCTCACCTTTCTTCAGGCCAAAAAGGGCAAACTCTATTCCCAGCAGTATTGTTGACTTTCCGCTTCCAATGTCCCCTGAAAGCACGACAGAGCCGTCAGGAAAATCTATCTTCTGCTCAATGTAGCTTCTTATATTGCAAAGGCGTATTGATTTAAGAATCATAACCTGAGTAGGGCTTTGATTTATTTAAAATTTGTTATAATTTAATCATCTGTGGTATTTTCTGTTGTTGATTATCATGTGCGAGCGGTAAATCTGCTCAATTAGAAAAAGCCTCGCCATCTCGTGCGTGAAAGTCATTCTTGAGAGAGATATCAACTTTGATTTTGATTTTATCTCCTGAGAAATTCCATCATGCCCCCCTATAATGAAAACCATTTCATTGTTTTCCAGCTCTGATTTTTTTATTAAGCCTGCAAATTCCTCAGAAGAAATCTGGAGCCCTTTTTCATCCAAAAAATAAGTATCACTTCCTGCATACTTAAAAAGTTTTTCAGACTCTTTTTTTATTCCTTCATCTTTAAGTTCTATGATATTTATTTTGCAGAAAGGCCTGAGCCTTTTCAGAAATTCATTTATGCCTTCCTGAATATAATTTTCCCTTATTTTCCCAATACAAACTATTTTTATTTTTGATGCCATTTCAGATGATTGTTTTTTTGCCTGACTGGGCTATATAATTTTTTAAATCACTTATTATTACAGAACCTCTTGGCGCCTGCGCTGATTTTGGTTTTGTTTGCATATCCCGATCTTCCGTCCTTATTTCTGCAGAAGGATTGAAATTATAATTTCCTCTGAAAGCTATTTTGTAAGCGCGATTTGCCAAGTAAACAGCATTTTCTGATTTTCCTTGAACATTTCCTGATGAAGGCTTAAATGCAATGTAAACTCCTTTTTCCAGCTCAGACACTTCATCTAACTTATCCCATAAGTATCTGAGAGCATTGTCTGTCTGGCTTACAAAATGCTCTGAGCGTCCTTTTTGTTGGGAGTCGGGTGAGTTTCTTGTCTGACTGGCTGCAATTACAGGAAGCTGCGCGGCAATCCCAACTTTTGATTTGACTATCTTTTTATCTTCAGTTGATTTGATGTCTCCAAAGAGAAGAATAAATTCAATATTCCCTATGTAAGGGTTCTCACCTGCAGTGCAGTATCCTACTGATATCATCGCCCTGTACCACGGCCTGTATTCAGTAGTCTGCATGCTTGCGGGAGGGTTCCTAAATGGAGTGTGAACCATCTCAACCATCATCCCCTTGTAGAATTCAGCTATTCTTGACTCAACTTCACTGACTAATCCCTGAACTGCATGAGGAACAGGAATCGCCCTATCTCTCTTTTGAATATCCTGAATATTTTGTAAAATTATCCTACCTTCCCTTACATGCTTATCTTTCTCAGTATCTACCAAATCCATAATATCCACTATGTGCGCACCTATACTTTCATCCAAATCAAACCGCACATTCTTGAATCCTGCAAATATCAGGGTTTCCACAGGAGTAACTGGATGTTTAGACCTGTCTATTGCAGCTCTTTCAAAATTTTCCCAAGAACCGATTGCCACCATAAAACGGAGTAAGGTAACCTCATTTAAGAATTTAATTGATAAAAGCAATGCAAATATAATGTCTGACACAAATAATTGATTGAAGATACTTTGTGTCCTCCTGATATAGTGGTGGAGTTATTGATAAATTATTTACTTCCGCCACTATAGGTTATTGTTTACTCATGCATACTTCTTCCTTGAAATTTTTACATTAAGCTTTTTCATTGATTTTATGAGTTCTTTATATCTTAAAAGAATGTTCTTTGCTCCATAATGCTGTATGACTGAGCATGAATTGGCTGTGCCCATCTTTATTGCAAAATCAACCTTTTTCTTTTTTATTATTCCTGAAAGAACTGTTGCAGCGAAGGCGTCTCCTGCTCCTGTCGCATCAACAACTTTGACTTTTGGAGGAGTGCATGAATAAATAAACCTGCTGTCAACTGCATTTATGCTTTTTTTTCCGTCTGTGATTATTACTATTTTAGGCCCAAGGCTCCTAAGCTTGAACAGCATTCCCTCCATATCTTCGTGCCCTGCCAAAAGGCATGCTTCTTCCTTATTCAATACAAGAATCTCAGTATTCTCCAGTATTTTTCTAAGGAAAGGCGCTCCTTTTTCAGCAAGATAAGCGCTTGGATTGAATGCAATCTTTATGCTGTTTTTTGCAGCGAAATCAGAAAGCTTTTCAATTGTCTTAAACGATTCTCCCATCATTGAAGAGAAATAAAACCATTTTGTCTTCAGCTTTTTGACTGGAGTCTCTGAATAAGCCAGCGTATCATTCACTCCTTTGTAAGTCAGAATTGTGCGGTCATGCTCCAGCGTGTCCAGAATGAGAGAGTATCCTGATTTTCCTTTTGTGTGTATGCATATCTGATTTATTTTCTCTTTATTCAATTCTTTTTCTATTGCGCTTCCTACTATATCATCCCCGATTTTTCCAAGATACGCAACTTTGTTTCCAAGCCTTGACAGCGCCACGGCAGTATTTGTTCCCCCTCCGCCTATTGTGAAATTTATGTCATCTATCAATATTTTTGAGCCGCTGGGAAATGCAAGAAGCTCAGTCTCCCCTTTAGGCTCTTTTATCTTTATAATCTCAGAAAAATTCGCCTTGGCAAAAACATCAAGCGTGGAACTTCCGACTGTTATTACATCATACATATCACATTCTCTTTTTTTAATGTTTATATATGTTTTTGTTTTTGGGCGGCATCGAAAAGTTCTCACTATGTTCGATCTGCCATCGGCTCGGCTTTGATGTCTAAACTGATAGCTGACATTTCCTCGCAACCTTTTTGTCAGCCTGCTGTTTTCTTTTAAGAGTTTCGCATAAGTACTGCTGGCTTCAGAATTTTTACTGATCCGCTATTCCGAAAACTATAATAATACTAAATGAATTGAATAAGTATGAACATCACCAATTCCAAATGTCTGCCAATTGCAGTTATACTCTTTCTTTTTTTATCTATTTCTTCATGCACTGACAACGACCAGAATAGTTTTTATAAAGAAAAATTCAGAGAGTCTTCCAGCGATAAAAAATCTATTGCAGATAACAGGCTTTTAGATATTGAGAATGAGCTTTCAATGGTTCTTGAGACAAGCAGAGGCATCAGCCCTGAAAGATATAATGAAATCACAGAGATGCTTAAGGAACTTGAGGCAAAGGAAGTATCTCCCGATAGGATAAAACAGATTAATAATTTGTTATCTAAACTTGAGGTAGGGGGAATGAAAGAAGAAGTTTCCAATAATCGTATTCCAGATAATAAAGATTTAAAATTTGAAAGAATTAAAAATGAGATTACAGAGATAAATTCCAAAGGAGTATATCTTTCTGCTAACCACTCTGATAGGATTAAGCATGAGCTTAACTATTTTAAACAGCGAGGATATTCTGCTGATGAAATTGAGGAGCTTCTCCAGATTGTGATAAAGCTAAGCCCAAATACTCAGAACCAAACAAAAGAGCAAGAAAGCTCTGAATTTAAATGGATACCTCCTTCAACATGCTCAGGAGACAAAATAATGTTTTCAAAATCTCCTGTTGAGCTATCTGAGATTCTCTACATAGTGCCAATGGGGCAAGTAGCAGCAGACCATGTAACTCCGACAGACCATGGATACATTATCAATAGTAAACATAGCTCTCCTGTAATAAGCAATCTTTACTCTCCTGCTGACGGATATATACTTAGCATTGGGGCATTTCCAAGGGCTAATGACTTTAGAGTTGTGTTATGGCATTCGTGCACTGTTTCTACCATATACATACATGTGAATGAAATTGCTCCTGAGATTCTGGAGATAACAGGAGAGGTTTCTCCGGGAGCCAACTGGGAAGGGGATCAGGGGCCTCAAAATGAAAGGATATTACCTATCCCTGTCAAAGCTGGGCAAATAATTGGTAAAATAAAAGGAGGGGTTGATTTTAGTGTTCATGACACTTCAGTAAACCTTAACTTTGTGAATCCCTCCCTCTACAAAGGCGAGCCGTGGAAGATTCATACGGCAGACCTTTTTGAATATTTTGATGAGACTCTAAAATCCCAGCTGAAGGAAAAAAGCCTTCGTGAGGTTGAGCCTGTTGGTGGAAAAATAGATTATGATATTGATGGCAGGCTTGTCGGAAATTGGTTTATTGAGGGAACTGATTATAGCGGGAAAGGAACTTCCTGCGCTTATTATGAATGCCACCTTGCTATTGTCTATGATAATATATTTCCTGATTTAATAAGGATATCAGTGCCAAACAGCGGAATAAGTAAAGAAGAATGCAAGGCTTGCTTTGGAGTTTATGGTGTTAAAGGGAATAGCCCTAATCCGGCTGATGTGAGCATGGAAACTGGCATTGTGAAATATGAGCTTGTTGCTTTTGGACATATTGAGCATCCTCAATTCGGGACAGTCTATACAAAGAATCTTGAAGACCAAATGCTCGGAGTATTTCTTGTTCAAATGATTGGCAATAGGCGTATTAAGGCAGAAGTATTTCCCGAGAAAACTGCAAGTGAAGTAAATGGATTTACTGATAAGGCACGGATTTATGAACACTAACAAAATTCTTTTGAAAAGCGCATGATAAGATTGTTTCATCATAAAACATTTTTTCCCTGCATAAAATCAATAAGGGTTTGCAATATGTTTAGAAACCTGCATAGTTGAATGTTCAAATCCCAATCATCGCAAGCGATGAGGCATTCATAACAAATCAAAAAGTTTTGATGGTCTCAGAAATTCCAAGGGAATCTCTAATGGCAATTTAAGAGCGCGTCATTTTATCTTTGATGACACGAGATGTATTTTCTCAAGATAGAAGCAGGCATTGCAGATGTCATTTGAGCAGGGCTCGCTGCACCTGCAGCATTTTTGGACTTCTCCAAAGCTGAAATTCTTCTTCAGCTCAGGAAGAATCTGCAGGAAAGAGTTTACTATTGAATATTTTGTTCCGGGAAAAGAATTCTCCATGTCATTCAGCATATCCCTTATCTTGGCCCTGTAAGAAAATTTTGAATTCGGGCATTCATTAAAATCTTTAATAAATCCATTGATGAATGCGTAAGCCGCGACTTCCTTTTCTGTGCAGAGATACAAAGGCTTTATTCTGGGAACAAAAATTTTATTTTTTGCAACCCCTGTCAAAGGGCCGAGCCTTGCGCTTTCTTTTATGCTGTTCCTGAACTGATTCATCATTATAGACTGGCATTCGTCATCAAGATTATGGCCTGTTGCTATCTTTGTGAAGCCCATCTCTCTTGATTTTTTGTTTAAAAGATATCTTCTGAAAATTCCGCATATTGTGCACGGCTTTGTTTCCAGAATCTTCAGCATTTCATCCAGAGTAAATCCAAATTCCTCCTTGTATGAAAAAATTTTCAGCTCTATTCCTTTTTTTGAGCAGAAAGACTCAGCGTCCTTGAGAGTGTTTTCCCTGTAGCCTTTTATGCCTTCATCTATTGCCAAAGCTGTCAATTTTATTTTTGGGTTTTGGACAGCGAGGTTATTAAGCAGGCTTAAGACAGTAAGGGAGTCTTTACCTCCAGAGAGGGCAACTCCCAAATTCTCTGACTTTCCTACAAGCTCAAACTGCCTTATTGTTTTCAGAACTTTTGCTTCAAAATACTCCGTAAAATGATTCCTGCAAAGCTTCTCTCCGGAAGGCATATCAATGACGGGCTTCTGGCTGCAGCAGCTTACATGAATTTCGGTTTCCATTTTGCAATGGCAGATTCAATTGTTTATAAATATATTTCACAAAACATTTAAATAGGCGCACGCTACCTCTAAATCATCATGATAGTTGGGTTTGGATTTACAAAAATAATTGCTGAGAAGAAGACTCCTGCGCAGGGAAAGGTGGATGTAAATAACAACATTTCCATAAAAAGCATTGAAACAACGGATTTCTCTCTTGTAAAGAAAAAACAGGATGCGCTAAAATTCATATTTGAGTTTATGTCAAAGTATGAGCCTTCTTTGGGCTCAATAGTTTTTGAAGGAGAAATAATATACGTTGACGAGCCGAAAAATACAAAGGAGATACTTGAGTACTGGAACAAGGAGAAGAAAATAAAGAATGAGATTATGGCAAGCATATTGAATGCAATACTTTCAAAGTGCAACATTCAGGCCCTAATCATAAGCCAGGAGATAAACCTGCCGCCTCCAATACCGATGCCCAAAGTAAGCATAAACAAGCAGAATGACGCTGACAAGGGTTATATAGGATAAACTCTGTTCTTTCAGTTTTTTGTTGCGGAGATTTAGTTTGAATCTGAGATTGTTGTTAAGTTCAATTGATGGTGAGTTCACTAATGCATGAGTTCTTACTTTGCTTGCTTCCACAAAGTTTCAAAGAAATAACGATAACTGTCTGCTACCTGCTTGCTCTTTATCAAAATTGCGTGATAGGGCTCATCCCATACAAATATTGCAACTTTGCTTCCATAGACTGCGGTTGCTGATGGAAATGATAAGAATTCAGGAAGGGACTTAATCTGCATCAGGCTTCTTTTTGCGATATTTTTAACATTTTTGGTTAAAACTCTGACCTTAATTTTTGATTTATTTAACTGCGCATTGAACTGAGGATAAAAATTAGGAAGAACTTTTTGAATATATCCTTCCTCTTCGAGCACAACATAATCAATTTTTTCCTTAAGAATATCTTTTAAGACTGACTTTAATCCTTCTTTTCCTTTATAGATTTCAACAATAGACACGCTTCTTGGCATATTCAGATATCCTTTTAATTCAGGTAAAATTGACATGATTTCAGCTTCTCGTTCTTTTATGTAATCAAGTAACTTATCAGGATTGGATGAGGAGTAGTATTTTCTGTTTTCTTTAATTACATAAGAAACAAGCCCCTTTTCCCTCAATTTTTCCAAAGTATCGTAAATGTTAGTCCTATGAAGCCCTGTTTCTTGAGCAATTTTGCTAACTAACGAAGAGCCCAATTTTAGTAAAACCACATACACTTCAATCTCCCCTTTTGATAATCCAGTCCTTTCAAGTATTTTCTTATACATCCAGCTTCAAAATCATTTAAACTATATAAAATTAACTATTGTTGTCTAATAAAAGACTACAAATATTAAAATAGTTTCTTCAACAACTATTTATCAGTTGAATAAAAATGAATTTGCACGACTTAATTCAAACTGAACACAAAGAGATAATCTTCAAGAGAAAAGGCCAGGCAAGAATGATACTTGCATATCATACTTATGGGAATGGGATTTGTTTTGGAGGAGTAAGGTTGTTGTCCTCAAATGCCGGAGAAAAAGCCGTAAAAGATGCATTAAGGTTAAGCGAGGCAATGACCTATAAACTTGCTTTAGCCAATTCTCCTTATGGAGGCTGCAAAGCCGTTGTTGTCGAACCAAGCTGCGGAAAAACAAAGGAGTTCTTGCATGACATTGGAGCGCTGATTGAAGAAGAAAATGGGAGGTTTATATCTGCAATAGACTTTGGTTTTGAGCCAGATGATGCAAAAATAATAAGAGAAACGACAAAGTATATGTTTGCCATTAAAGATTCAGAATTTGGGCAAAGTGGAGTGAATACTGCTTATGGCGTACTTGATGGAATAAAAGCAAGTTTAAATGAAGTGTATGGCTCAGATAAAATCAAAGGAAGAAGTTTTGCAATACAAGGATTAGGCAGTGTTGGCAGCATTCTTGCAGAAGAATTAATAAAATTAGGCGGAGTTGTATATGCTTCTGACTTAGATGAAACTAAATTAGACAAATTCAGAAAAAGTGCAAGAATTGTCAGTCCAAATGAGATATTTTATTTAGATGTAGATGTTTTTGCGCCTTGTGGACCTGCATACATAATCAATCAAAATTCTATTCCTAAACTAAATTGCAGAATAATTTCAGGGGGAGCAAATTGCCAGTTGGAAGATGAATCGGCAGATGATTACAGATTGCATGAAAAAAGAATTTTGATTGCTCCTGATTATGTGATTAATGCGGGTGGAGTAATGCAGGGTATTGAAGAATTAACTGGAGGCAATCTTGAAAACGCAATCCAAAGACTGAATTTAATTTCAGACAACTTAAGAAAAATATATAAAATTTCAAAACAAGAAGGAATAGGAACTTATGCCGTAGCAAAAGAAATTGCTTTGTCAAAACTTAAATCATAAAACTTTCCCCTTCCTTTATTATGGCACTTCGCGCTTGATTTACTCTTCTATTCTCAGCTTTTAGTTTTGTCCTTAGTCCGTTGGCAGATGCACCAAACCAAAATATTTAATAAATAAACCGTACAAACACTTGAAATAACGCACAATGGCTGAGAAAGAAGACAATATTGGGATGACAGTGAAAAAGTCAGAGGACTTTAATGAATGGTATAATCAGGCTGTAGTGAAGAGCGACATGATAGATTACAGCTCTGTCTCCGGATGCATAGTCCTAAAGCCCAATTCTTATTCTATATGGGAGAATGTGCAGAAAATTTTTGATGCGAAAATAAAAAAGAGCGGGCACAAAAACTGCTATTTTCCCTTGTTCATTCCTGAAAGGCTGTTAATGAAGGAAGCTAAGCATATTGAGGGGTTCAGTCCTGAGGTTGCGTGGGTAACCAGAGCAGGCAATACAGAGCTTAATGAAAAGCTTGCTATTAGACCTACATCAGAAACCATAATGTATGAAAGCTATGCAAAATGGATAAGGTCGTGGAGAGACCTCCCCCTGCTCCTCAACCAATGGAATTCTGTTGTAAGGTGGGAATTCAAATATGCAAAGCCTTTTCTAAGGACAAGAGAGTTCTTATGGCAGGAAGGACACACAGCCCATGCTGATGAGGAAGATGCCCAGAGGGAGGTTATGCAGCAGCTCTTTGAGTATGTTGATTTAATAGAAACTTATTTTGCAATACCGGTAATTGCAGGGAAAAAAACAGAAAAGGAAAAATTTGCAGGAGCTGTTTACACGACAACTGTCGAGGCATTGATGCCGGATGGCAAGGCATTGCAGATGGCTACCTCCCACATGCTCGGACAGAATTTCTCAAAAGTATTTGGAATTAAGTTTCTGGACAAGGATGAGAAAGAGAAATACGCATGGCAGACATCGTGGGGGCTTTCAACAAGGGTTATAGGAGCCATAGTGATGGTTCATGGCGATGACAAGGGGGTAGTGCTTCCACCAAAGATAGCCCCAATCCAGATTGTCATACTCCCCATAATGTTCAAGGACAGCAAAGATGATGTGATTAAAAAATCAGTTGAGATTAAAAACAAGCTGTCAAGAAATTTCAGCGTTCATTTGGATGACCGAGAGGGATACACCCCGGGATGGAAATTCAATGAATGGGAAATTAAGGGAATCCCGCTTAGGATAGAGATAGGGCCCAAAGACCTGCAGAATAACCAAGTCATGTTTGTAAGAAGGGATAATGGGGAAAAAATTCCTGTAAAGATAAAAGATTTGGAAAAAACGACAGAGGAAATGCTGAATGAAATACAGAGAAGCATGTTTGAAAAAGCCAAAAAAAATCTTCAGGACAGCGTTGTTGAAGCTAAATCAATTGAAGAGCTGAACAACGCAGTTAAAAATAAAAAAATGGCAAAAGCCCAGTTTTGCGGCAGTTCTGAATGCGAGGACAGCATAAAAGAAAAATCAGATGGAGCTACCTCAAGATGCATTCCGTTTGAGCAGAAAAAAACAGATGGAAAATGCGTAAACTGCGATAAGAATGCACAGTTCTGGGCTTATTTTGCGAAAGCTTATTAATTTTCTGTCAATAATGAAGATGTCAAAAACCACCAGTCAAAGACTGGTGGCGTGTATTTATCAGCTATCTTGCATCAAGTGGTTTTTGATGCACAAAATCTCTTTGATTTTGTCGTTTCAAAATATTTTTATAATACAATAATTAGCTTTATATATTAATTAGTATTTCAGCGCGTTATGGTTTCAAAATTGCTTCCATTGGCTGCGATGGAGAAAATAATGAAGCAGAGCGGCGCAGAAAGAGTCTCGGACAGCGCAAAGATTGCCCTGAAGGACTCTATAGAGGAGCTTGGAGCAGGGATTGCAAAAAAGGCTGTCAAGCTTGCAGAGCATGCAGGCAGAAGGACAGTAAAGGCAGAAGACATAAAGCTTGCCTTGAGAGAATAAAAACAAGAAGGTGAGATTTAATGAGCACGAAAATTGTATCTGCGAATAACATTCAAAAAGGGAGTTATATTATTATTGAGGGCGCGGCATGCAAGGTTGTTGATGTCCAGATATCAAAGCCGGGAAAGCACGGACATTCAAAGGTAAGAATATCTGCCATGGGCCTTGTTGACGAGAAAAAAAGAATAATTGTCCTTCCGGGTCATGACAATGTTGAAGTCCCAATAATAGAAAAAAAGGCTGCCCAGGTCCTTTCAATTCACGGAGACACTGCAAACGTGATGGACGCTGAAACTTATGAAACCTTTGACCTCAAAATACCGGATGAGCTGAAAGGGCAGGTTGTTGATGGAATAAGCGTAGTTTATTGGATAATCATCAATGACAGGGTGATGAAGCAGACTAAAGGCGGAGAATAAAATATTAAAATATAAAATAACAAAAAAACTAAACGAAAATGGTAAAATTTCCAGAAGCGGATGTAAGAAAATTCAGGGGAGTTTTTGTCTGCAGAAAATGCAAGACAAAGCTCAGGTCAACAAGCACAAAGATAACTCAGGGAAAAGTGCTTTGCAGGAAATGCAACGGCAGGGCTTTGAGAGCCGTAAGAAAGAAATAAATAAGAAAAATGGCTATCTTGGACATTCAGTTTGTATTTTTCCTGATTTTTTTAGCTATTCTTACGCTTTTTGCGCATTTCAAAAAAAAGAATTTCACGATGCAGAAGATTGCATACCCTTTTCTTTATTTCTCAATGTACCGCACAAAGCTGGGACTGAAATTCATGGATTCAGCTGCAACAAAATACAGGAGGATATTTACATTTTTGACAGGAGCAATCCTTATTATAACTGGAATTTACTTCAATGCTATTTTTCCGACTGAATACAGCAGTTCAGTCATAACTTATATAATGATTGCAACAAGGATAGCAGTTCTTTTGTCAGGAATAATTATCATGATATTCCCGCAGTTTTTTGATTATGTGATAATATTTTTCGGGTTTTTCGGAATGGCGATAATAATAGCAACTCTTTCGTGGAGTTTTTTAGGGATGATTATGAAAAAAGAGGCCGCAACCGGAGTCCAGCTGGTGTTGCCGATAAAAGGCAAGGGGATATTCCACATTCCATTTTTGTATTGGATAGCCTCAATAATGATTATAGTTGTTGTGCATGAGTTTGCGCATGGGTTGCTTGCAAGAATGCACAAAATTAAGGTAAAGTCCAGCGGCTTTGCTTTTGTTTCTGTGCTTATTCCAGTAATTCCCCTTGCATTTGTAGAGCCTGATGAGAAAACACTTTCAAAAAAATCATTAAAGCAGCAGCTCAGCGTGTTTGCGGCAGGCCCTTTCAGCAATATAATTGCAACTTTTGTGTTCGCATTTATAATTTTAGGGCTTTCCTCAGCTTCTTCCCATTTTATAGAAGCTGACGGAGTCAAGATAGTGGATTATACAAAAGGCAACAATACAATTTACCCTGCTGAGAAAACTGGACTAAAAGGATTAACTATAAACAAATTGGACGGAAAGGAGATACTTTATCTCCAAAATCTTTCTGATGCGCTTGAAGAAAAAAATCCTGGGGAGAGAGTTCGCCTTGAAACTGATAATGGAACCTACAGCATGGTTCTTGCAAAAGACCCTAACAACAGTTCCCGCGCATTCATGGGAATTTCTCCTGAACAAAAAATAAAGATTAAGGGAAATTCCGGAATTTTCTCGCGCGCGATGGCTCAGGTATTGTCATGGCTCGCTACTTTATTTGGATTCCTTACACTGCTGAATTTAGGAATAGGATTGTTTAATCTTATCCCCTCCGGACCTTTGGACGGAGGCAGGATGGCCAACTCAGTCATAAAAAGATTTTTTGAAAAAGAGAAGGGAGCGAAAATCTTTGGATTTATAAGCCTGTTATTTTTTGTAATAATTGTTGCCAGCATACTATTTTCTTTTTTTAAGTGATGAAGAAATTATAGATTTAATACTGTTTATTATCAAGGGTATACGGAAACTATTTAAACAACCAGCCTGCTGATACACTATGCAATTACAGCAGGCCCTTCCTTATTTGATAATCGGGCTATTGATATTTATAATTGGTTATCTGATAGGAATAAAAATACAAAAGCTAAAAAGCTCCAAAGAATTCGAAGAAAAAATCCCAGAGATAAGGGAGGACGCAATTAAAAAGTCAAGGGCGGTGCTGAGCGGACAGTTCTCAGAACAGCTCGCGCCTTATTTGCCTGATTTTCCATACAAGCCCAATGAAGCTAGATTTATAGGAAAACCAATTGACTTCATAATATTCAAGGGAATGGACGACAAAAAAATAGACGAGGTTGTTTTTGTTGAGGTAAAAAGCGGAGGCTCAAGAATCAGTCCTGTTGAAAGAAGCTTAAAGGAAGCAGTAGAGTCAAAAAAAGTAATGTGGAATGAATACAGGATTCCTGAAGGCATAACCAAAAACAAGGATAACCTGCATCAATGAAAAACAAAAGAAACTCAAAAAATGTTATTTGCAAGATTCCCTGAAGGAAAATACGGAGCTTTTGAACTGAGAAGGCACAAAAAAGGAGATGAGAAAGAATTAGCTGCAAATATTAACGACAAAAGTGTTTCAAAATATACCTCAAGAATACCTTTTCCATATTCATTAAGTGATGCAAAATCATGGATAAAGCATTGTTCCGGCGAAAATAAAAAAAGAAAAATTAAGGAGCTGAACCTTGCCATTACAATAAAAGGAGAAGTTGCCGGAGGAATAAGCTTGTTTAATTTGGAGGGGCATAAGGCAGAGATTGGATATTGGATTGCAAAAAAATATTGGAGCAGAGGAATAATGACAAAAGCTGTTGGAATCGTGTCAAGATTCGGATTTTCAGGATTAAAGCTAAAGAGAATATATGCTCCGGTGTTTTATCATAATGATGCCTCGTCAAAAGTGCTTGAAAACAATGGGTTTGTGATTGAAGGAATAATGAAGAAGCATTATTTGAAAAATGGAAAATTTTATAATGCAAAAATGTATGCCAAAGTGAGGTGATTATATGAATGAATCTGTAAAAAAACTTCTCGGAGAACTGGAATCATTTGAAAAGAAAAATGGAGGATTTTTTAATGTGCCTCCTGAAACTGGAAAATTTCTTTACAATCTTGTCTGCTCATCGAAGGCAAAGAATATACTTGAGATTGGGACATCAAATGGCTATTCCTCAATATGGCTCGGAGAAGCGGCAGCAAAAACAGGCGGAAAGGTAACTACAATAGAGATAGCAGAAAACAAAGCAGAGATGGCTATGCTCAATTTCAAGAGAGCCGGACTTTCAGACAGAATAAAAATAATAAGAGGGGATGCCATAAAAGAGATACCAAAGCTAAAAGGAAGTTATGATTTCATGTTTATTGATGCCATAAAGAAAGATTATATTTCTTACTTCAAGCTCGCTTTCCCGAATCTTAAGAAAAATGCAGTAATAACTGCTGACAACGCAATAATCTTCGCAAAAAAGATGGAAGAATACCTGAGCTTAGTGAGAAATCACAAGTATCTTAGCAGCGTCCTTATACCGATAGGGACAGGAGTGGAATTCACAGTGAAGATTGTATGATGAGTTGATTGCAGGATGAGTTAAAACTTCTTCCCTTTTTCTATCTCCTCAGTTATCTTCTGTATTGTTTCCATTCCAGCAGAATCTCCTGAATTCCTTCCTTCCTTTCTCTTTATAGTTTTCTTTAGGCTTTCAACAAGCTTTTTGTTGTATTTGTCCTTTTCTTCCTTCTTGACGCCAAAATACTTCCTTATTGTTTGTTTTGCATTAGTCCACTGCCTCGGAATTGTTTTTCTGGTTTTTCCTATGACTTCAAACAATATTCCCTGTGTCGGCACTATCTGGAGATATTTCTCAAAGAAAGTTTTCCCTCCGATATCAATTTCTATAAATCTCGCTTCTTTCAGCTGAGGCAGCATTATTATTGATGTTGCCATCCTCAGCACTCCTGAAATGAGAAAAACCAGCAGTATGGTTGAACTGAAAAAAAATGCAGGAAGGTAATTTATAAAAAGTCCCCCAAGTATGGCTCCAAGGAAGACAAAGACTCCCTCTATGAGGTGATAATAAGATATGCACCTAACTCGGTTTTCAGGCTTTACAGCATCAAATATGAAATTAGACGCGCTTAAGTTAAATCCAG
>Ga0209541_10004720_pt1 | contig 24076 bp, 24 predicted proteins | sample RifCSPlowO2_01_FD_184027 | JGI IMG/M metagenome (GOLD analysis project Ga0209541, IMG submission 184027) | Groundwater microbial communities from Rifle, Colorado - Rifle CSP2_plank lowO2_0.1 (SPAdes) (version 2) | ecosystem: Environmental > Aquatic > Deep subsurface > Groundwater | place... | reverse complement strand
TTAAGCTGACAAGCTTGACCATAGGTCCAAATATTGCTGGCTGATCGAAAACCAGGAAAATTTTTCAGCTTGCTGGCGATGGCGGTTAACCTCAGTTGATTTCAAAGCCATGGTTAAAGCGGCAACATAAGCCGGCAAGTTGGCCGGATCAACTAAAATTCCGGCTTCACCCACTAATTCCTGCCTGATCGGATCGTCATTGACCACCACCGGCAAACCGCTGGCTAGCGCCTCCAAAATGCTGATGCCGTAGGCTTCACTGGCAACTGAAGGCAAAGAATAGGCCTGCACTGACCGGTAAACCGAATCTAATTTAGAATAATCCACCCGGATATTTTTAAAGCGGTTGCCTAGAATTTTTTCGCCCAGGAGTTTAATTGCCTGTGATTGCTGACCGACAACTAAAAGACTTGCCTGGGGCAAGCGGCTGACCGCTTCTATTGCCAAATTCACCCGCTTGGTGGCTTGCGGCCCGGCCACCACCAAAACTACCGGCTGTTTTAATCCGTGATTGTATTTATCACCTAATGGCTTAAACCTGTCAGTATTAACACCAATATTAATCGTGGCAATTTTGGCTTTCGAGTTAATATTTTTGGCCCAGTGGGCTTGAAACTTGGTAGCTGCGACAAAACAATCAGGATTAAGATAAAGATTAACTTTGTCGTCCCAGCCAATGCCGGAAAAACCGGCCAAAATTAGTTTGGTTTGATGACGCCGGCAAAAAAGTTTTGTTAATAAGCTCATCCAGCCGTTATTTAAAGCCATGATAATATCCGGCGGATTCGCTTCTAATTGCCCTAAAACTTTATGAGTAAACCGCTTGATCGCCAAACTGGGCGGGTCAGCAAAAAGGTAGCTTAATTTGTTGCCCGGACCAGGCAGTTTGTCAGCCTGGTAAACTTTCAACTCGACTTTGTCTTTAACATGTCTTCCTAGCTCGGTGACGAATGTTTCCACTCCCCGGCTGACCAGGCCGGAGTAAAAACTCAAAATTGCAACCTTAATTTTTCTTTTTAACATAAAAAAGCGCCAAAGCAGCCATCAGTAGATTAACTGTGATTAAGGTCGCGCTGGTGGCTGTAGCTGCCCCGATTGCGCCAAGCTTAGGCACTAAAGCAAAGTCTAAGCTCACGAGCAGGATTAGCTGAAGCAAGTTAACCAGTAAAAAAAGCTTGGTTTGATTAGCGGCATAAATTAAATAAGCCACAAACGGTGCGCCGGCGACAAAGGCGACAAAACCTAAAGACAGAATCTGGACCGGCAGGATCGAGCCGGCATAGTCAGCCCCAAAAATTAAATTAACCAACATGCGGGCAAAAGGAATGATTGTTAACACCAATAAACCCAAGGCTAAGGTCAACCGGCTGGCTTTTAACATATATTCCCGGCTGGTTTTAAGATCAGGAAACGAAGCAAACCGCGGGGCAAAGACTAAGCTTAAAGCCGCGGATAGCTGCAGCGCCGGCATAAAAAAGCGATATGCCGCCTGGTAAAGGCCGCTGGTTTCAGGGCTGGATAGCCTTAGCACCAAGGGGTTGTCGATCCGGCCGTGAATTGCCGCCACCACGTAAGCCAAGGTCATCCATTTCTGAAAGGAGAAAAAATGATTCCTGGTGTCAGTGGTTATCGGCGCTTTTAAGAACTTCCAGGAAACCATCAGCGAGCCGATTAAAAAAGTTACTAAAGCTCCCAGTAAAAAAGCCGCCAAAGCACTGTTGACTGTCAGTCTCCCTGTCAGATAAAAACCAATTACTGCCAGTAGCCGGAATAAGCTTGTCCCTGCCTCTAAGCTGGTATCTTTTAAAAACTGTTTGCCTGCCTGTAAAAGCGACCGGGGAAAGCGAGTTAAAAACAGAACCGGGATAAACCAGGCGGCAACGGCCAAGGGTTTGATTAATTCGGAAGAGAGTAAATTAGCCAGAGGCCGACTCAAAAGCCAAAAAACCAGGCCCAAGCCCAAACCTAAAATCAGTTTTAAATAAAAGCCGTACTTGATAAAACCGGCGGCTCTCTCGTCTGCCCTAGAAGCAAACTTTACAATTGAACCGGAAATAGCCAGTTCGAGAGAATCAGTCACAATCACCGCGATGGCCAAAGCGGTTACATAAATGCCAAAATCGGCCGGGCCCAGGAAGCGGGCGATGGCAAAAATACTTAAAGCCCCAAAAATAGTCGACAGGCCCATGCCAACGGTAACAATGGCGCTATCCTTGGCGGTTCGCGTCTGCCATGGCTTCATTTTAAGACCGGGCAACCAGTAAAATCCCCAAAACAATCACTGCTAAACCCATCCACCTTAAGGTTGGCACTTGCTCATGCAGTACCACTCGAGATAGAAAGATAGTAATGACATAAGACATCGCCACCAGTGGGTAAACAAAACTTAAGGCCTCTTTAGATAAAACCTGCAGCCATAAGATGGCGCTGGCGCCGTAAAAAGATAAACCGAGTAAAACCAGGGGGTTTGTAAAGGTTTTGACAAGCTCAAACTGGCCGACTTGATTCATCCCCGACTTTAAAATTAACTGGCCCAAAGAAGCAATAATAACGGGGGTAAAGATTAGGACAAACCTCATTTAGTGTGATAATATCACAATATATATGGCTAGACCAGACGGCGCCAAAATCTGTCTAGTGGCTGGCGGCGCGGGATTTATCGGCTCCCATTTATGCGACAGTTTATTAAAGGACGGTTACCGGGTCGTTTGCGTGGACAACTTCATTACCGGCAGCAAAGATAACGTTGATCACCTCATGGATAACGACCATTTCATGCTAATTCATGCTGATATCGTCAAAAAACTGCCCCAAGTGATTGACGATCTGAAAATTAACTTTATTTTCCACCTGGCCAGTCCGGCCAGCCCCAACCCTAAAAGCCCCCAATCTTATCTTAACCACCCCCTAGAAACCATGGATGTTAACTCAATCGGCAGCCGGCGGCTGTTGAGGCTGGCCCGCAAAAAAAATGCCAAGTTTTTATATGCTTCTACCTCTGAAGTTTACGGCAATCCAGATGTCCACCCCCAAACCGAAAGTTACTGGGGTTATGTCAATCCTAACGGCTTACGGTCCTGCTATGACGAAAGCAAACGCTTTGGCGAGAGCTTAACCATGGTTTATGTCAGGCGCTTTAAGCTGGATGGCCGGATTATCCGGATTTTTAACACTTACGGCCCAAGGATGGACTTAAAAGACGGCCGGGCGATTGTTAACCTGGCGGTTCAGGCCTTAACCAACAAACCTTTAACAGTTTATGGCCGGGGCAACCAAACCCGGAGTTTTTGCTATGTTTCCGATATGGTTACCGGTATTAAAAAAGCCATGTTTGCTCCCCGTACCCGCGGCCAGGTGATTAATCTTGGTAACCCCGATGAGTTAACTATTTTGCAGCTGGCTAAAAAAATCCAGCGGGTGACCAAGACTGATTCAAAAATAGTCCATGAAGATCTGCCCGAGGACGATCCGGATAAGAGACGGCCGGATATAACCCGGGCTAAAAAACTCCTTTCCTGGCAGCCAAAAGTTAATTTTACCGAAGGTTTGAAAAAAACACTTACTTATTTTGAAGCTGAATTAAAAAAACTGCCCTGATATGGCAAAGACCATTTTGGTCACCGGACACGCCGGGTTTATCGGTTCCCATTTGACCGCCAAGTTACTTGAGGTCGGAAATAAGGTTGTCGGGGTAGATAACTATAACGACTTTTATTCCCCTACCCGAAAACGAGCCAATGTGGCGCCGTTTCTTAAAAATCCCAAATTCAAACAGTACGAACTGGATATTTTGGATGCTGACGGTTTAAAGCGGGTGTTTGAGGATCAAAATATTGATACTGTTGTTCATTTAGCTGCCAGAGCCGGAGTCAGACCGTCAATCGCCAATCCCAGTCTTTATGAAGAGGTAAACGTCAAAGGCACTCTAAATATTTTAGAAACCATGCGTGTGTTTGCCGTCAAACATTTAGTTTTTGGCTCTTCCTCCAGCGTTTACGGCAATCAAACCAAAGTACCGTTTACCGAAACCGATCCGGTCAACCAACCGGTCAGTCCTTATGCTGCCACCAAAAAAGCGGCCGAGATGCTTGGTTATACCTACAGTTACCTCCATCAGCTTCAAACCACCTGCCTAAGGTTTTTTACTGTTTATGGGCCGGCGGGTAGACCGGATATGGCACCCTATCTTTTTACCCAAAAAATTCTTAAAGGCGAGTCGATTATCCGCTACGGCGATGGTTCAAGTTCCCGCGACTACACTTATGTTGATGACATTGTTAGCGGTATTACCGCCGCAGTCGATAAACCCCTAGATTTTGAAGTGATTAACCTGGGTAACCATCAACCGGTGACCTTAAATGACTTTATTGCCTTAATCGAGCGCCTCACCGGCAAAAAAGCCGTCATTGAAGAGGCGCCCCGCAACCCTGCCGATGTTTTAACCACTTATGCCGACATCGCCAAAGCCAAGAAATTGTTAAGCTGGGAGCCAAAAACAAAACTTGAAGACGGAATGAAGCAGTTTATTGATTGGTTTAAACAGTCAGCCTAATACTTCAGGTAGTTCTTCCGGCTTCATTTCAATTCCCCGCTGCCAGAATTTAAACTTCTTTAACCGATCTACCACTTGCCAGCTGTTCAGCCAGCCAGATCGTCTTAAGTGGGTCAGGTGCAGATACCAGGTGTCGACAAACTCCAAACTTTCCGGCATATCCTGAAGAGCGCGGCCGCCGACAGTGTAGGTTTCCAGAGGGTACTGGCCGATCACTTTAAGATCGGCCACTTTTTTAATTGCCCGGATATTTAAATGTCCCCGCCATGGCCCGATTTGGTAATGGCCTTTTCCATCCGGCAAATAATGGTAAATGTCGCTAACGGCATTCCGGGTGCGGTTAACCAGAGCCAAAGTTTGCGGCTTAGCTTGCTCTGCTGCTTTAATTAATTGAAGCAGGTTTTTTTTTGGCCAGACTTCATCACCGTCCAAAAGCAAAAACCAGTCGGTATGAGTTTGGTAAATTTGTTCGTTTCTTAGCTCAACCAGGCGTTGTCGATCAACCGGACCGCACTGCTTAAACTCAATTTTAGGTGACTCTATCGACTTAATTAATTCAATGGTTTTATCGGTTGAGCCGGTATCCCAGACCAACAGCCTGTCAACCTGGTTAATCACTGACAGTAACGCCGGCTTAATCCAGTTTTCTTCGTTTTTGACAATGGTATGGCTAGTGATTGGAAACATCGTTTAAACGATACAATCTGATGCTGGATTTATTTTCTGGTCGGGCAAATTCCTTAATTAATTCACCGGAAAAGCCTTCCGGAAGCTGATCGGCAATATTTAAAGCCAAGTAAGCCGACGGACTGGCGGGCAGACTTTTGCTTAACCGGCCGTCATCGGTTAGAGGAACAATTGTGAATGGGTGCTCAGGCCATAAATAGTTAACCCCGGATCTGACTAAATCATTGCTTTCGGTAATTAAATATTGGGGCGAGTCAAAACGCAAATAATCAGTCAACTCTCTTAAACCATATCCAGACGGCCAGCCGGTGACATATTGCCAGCGTTCAATTTCGGGCAAGTCGGCGGCGGGCAAATTGGTGATTAGCTGGTAATCAAACCAAAAACCAGGCAGGAAGAAAATGAGCACTCCCGGCAGTAAAAACTTAGGCAGGTGCTCCCGTAAATAATTTAAACCGACACCGGCTAGTGTTAACTCAAAGATTATTGCCGGTAGTAAGTAGCGGGGAAATAAAATTTTAGCGGTCATTACCAATAGCACCCAGGTCGGCAGGATCAGAAACATCGTAAGCCAAAATTTCTTTTTTTCTTTAAGATAGAGCCAAACTCCGCCCAAAGCCATTAAGGTTAATACCGGCCAGGTGATGTACTGATAAGTCCAGTTAAGCATTTGGTTTAAATTGTCCGCCGTTAAACTACCCCAGCCAGAAAGCGGCAGGGAAAAGACCTGGCCTTTGTTCAAGACTGCCGGCAGAAAACCCAGGAAATAATAAAAGGCCGCCGGAATTAAAGTTAATAAGCCGGCAGCAAAATCATGGATTTTCAGCTTGGGCCGGAAATATAAATAAGCTAAAGCCACAGAAATCGGCAAGACTATTGCAGAAGTTTTAGACATTAAGCCAATAATTAAACCAGCTGCAATTAAATAGACACCATTCATCTTTTTGGCTTTTAGCCTTAATCCTAAGCCGTAAAAAGTCAGCGCCGCAGCCAGACTCACCAAGGCATCACCCCTCAAACCCAAACGGTCATGAAGCAAAATTATTGGCGACAACCAAACTACCGCTAGGGTGAAAAGCGCCGTCCGCCGGTCAAACCAGGTTTTTACGGCCAGATATAAAAATAATCCTGTCAAAAAACCAAAAATTGCCGCGGTTAAGCGTAAACTTAACAGCCCGTCGCTTAAAACCAGGTTTAAACCACTGCTAACCCAAATACTTAACGGCTCCCAGCCGAATTCTTTTAAAGGCAGCAGCCATTGGCTCCAATCAGCAGTGATGGTACCAATCCATCTAAGGTAAATGGTTTCGTCGACAAATGGCGGCAACGTCTTTAATTGATAAAGCCGGGTCAGCCAGAACACTAAACCTAGTAGCAATAAGGCCATTTTGCTATTAGTATACAAGATATGCCCGGTCATATGCGCCAAGATCTTTACCCGGAATTATTCGCCGTTGAAGACAATCATTGGTGGCACCAGCACAAGCGCGCTTTGGTGCGTCAATGGTTAAAAGTTTGTCTGCCTCGTCCCGGCCGGATTATTGACGTTGGTTCGGGCACAGGGAAAATTTTAGAGGAACTAAAGCATGAGGGTTGGGAAGTTTTGGGGGTAGACGGAGCCAGGGAAGCAATTAACTTAAGCCGCAAACGGGGAGTAACAGTAAAAAAGGTTAACTTGTCTAAGTCCCGACTGCCGTTTCCGGCAAATAGTTTTAACGCCGCCATTAGTTTGGACACTTTAGAGCACCTTGAAGACGACTTAGGAATTTTAAAAGAAATGAGGCGGATCGTTAAAAAAGGGGGAATCATTCTTATCACTGTCCCGGCTCACCCCTGGCTTTTCAGCTATTGGGATAAAATGCTGGGGCATTTCCGGCGCTACAAAAAAAGCGATTTATTAAAGCTTTGTCAGCGCTCGGGTTTAAAACTAGTTAATATCAGTTACTTATTCAGCTTCTTACTTATACCGGTGATTGTTATTCGTTGGTTTAAAAAAACTTTACGCCTTCAGGAAGTCTCGGATTTCACTGACACCCCTGGGTTCACCCTGGTGATGCTGCCGCTGCAAATTATGGGTTTTATGGAAAGAACCTGGTTAAAATATGCCCGGGTGCCGCTCGGGTTATCCTTAATATGCGTCCTCAAAAAGAAATAAATCATTTTCCCGAAAAGCTGTCTGTGGTTATCCCCGCTTACAATGAGGTGAAGCGTTTGCCGCAAGCTTTAGCGATTTGCAATAAATGGCAGCTGCGTTTTCCAGCTTGGGAGTTTATCTTTGTCAATGACGGCTCAACGGACGAAACGGTTAAATACTTAACCGGTTTTAAACTGGTCAGCTATCCGGTTAACCGGGGTAAGGGATTTGCTTTAAAACAAGGCCTGACTCAAGCCTCACAACCGCTGGTTCTAATCTGCGACATTGATTTTTCTACCCCCTTAAAAGAGTTAGGTCTGCTTTATCCTTTTATTTTAAACGGTGCCGATGTGGCTATTGGTTCGCGCAAAGTTACCGGTGCTAAGGTGTTGAAGCACCAATCACCAATAAGGGAATGGTTGGGCAAACAATTCACCAATTTGTCTAAGCTGTGGCTTGGTTTAACCGTTTCTGATGTCACCTGCGGTTTTAAACTTTTTAAAACACCAGCGGCAAAAAAATTGTTTGCCGCCTCCAGAATTTCCCGCTGGGGCTATGACGCCGAGATTTTGTTTTTGGCTAAAAAATTTAACTTTAAAGTTGCCGACGCCCCTGTCACCTGGACCAATGATGAACGGACTAAAGTTAATATGGCTAGGGATGTTTTTAATTCCCTTTGCGACTTATTCTTAATCCGCTGGCACGACCGGCTCGGCCGTTATTAAAGCTTTCATTGCGCCAAATTGACGGGAAGAAATAATTGGCTGAAAAACAGAAAAGTCTTTATCGGTGACCAATAAGTACAACTGCGGTGTTTCAACCCTGGGAGGATTTTGATACAGCCAGGCAAAATTCCCGTCCATAAAGCTAGTTGCCGGCGGGTTGCCGGAAATTTCAAATAAATATCTTAGGCCGTTTTCTTTGTGGCACTTACTCTCAGATTCCAGTGAGAAAGGCTGGCCATTTAACTCCCTGTTGGCCCAAACCACTAATTCCTGTTTGTAGCTTAATCCATAAGGGTTTGTGGTTTGAAATACCAGAAATAAATTAACGGCGATCAACCCGATTGCCAGGCCGGCGCCCAGAGTTTTAGGCAAGTAATCCAAGGCTAACGCCGTGATTAAGGCAAAAAGGGGCAGCCAACCGGTTAAGTAATGGTCAAACACCGGGTAACCTAAAAAGCCAAATAATCCCAACCCGACAGCATAGACAATAAACAGGTAGTGTAAAACCGGCGGCAATTTACGCCAGACTAAAATCAAGATCGCAATAGACAGCATCAATAATACCAGCGGCACTTGCTGTCTAAATTGCGCATTAGGATAACAGTAACTTAACATTTCCACTACTTTTGTTTGCCCCGTCCACCAAAACCGGGTTAAGGTTTTTGGTAATAACAGCAAGCCATCGGCTAAACCATTTAAGCTTAAACCCTGCCCGGCAACCCGGGAAAACAGTTTCACTATCCCCTTAACATTTTCACCTTGGTGTCTTAAATCAAACAAAATTAGCGGAGTCAAAAAAACCAAAGCGCCGGTCAAAAACGGTTTGCCAATTTGCTTCCACTTGGCATAATTGCGCCAAATTGCCACACCAGCCATCACCAAAGCTAAAGGCAGATTAGACGGGTCAGCCGTAATAGCCAACACCAAAGTAGCAATCAAAGCCCAGTAGTTTTTGCTCTTTAAAAAGATTAAAGACAAAAGTGTCAATAAAGGATTTAGGCTTAGCGGCCAAAAGTGCCTGTCGGCAAACACCGCTGCCTGACTGGTGGCATATAAAGCGGCGGCAATTAAAGCTGTTCTGGCGTTGGTTAAGCGTCTGGCAAAACCAAACAAAACGACAGTGGTTATTCCACCCAACAAGGCGCCGCTGACTCCCCAGCCCGCCGGATTAAATTTGAACGGCCACAGCAGCAGTGAAGCCAGGTAATAAAAATATGGCGGCAGGTGGATTTGTAAGGGAGAAATACCGCCGATCAAAAATGGCCGGTGATAGGAAAATAAGCCTAAGGCTCTAAAGGCAACCAGCTCCTCATCCATGGTGAAGTGAAAAAGAGAATTTAAGTTAAATAAGCGAAGAAACAAGCTTAAAATTACTACCGCGACTAAAGTTAAGCGCAGTTTTCTGCCTCTCATGCCAGAGTTTTTTTCACCTTTGCCGGCACACCGGCGACTAAAACATGGTCGGAGACATTTTGGTTAACCACTGACCCTGCCGCTACCAGCGAGGCTTGGCCAATAGTTATACCCGGCAAAATAGTGCTGTTCACACCGATCGCACAGCCGGACTCAAGGTGGGTATGCTCAACAGTTTTAGGATAGTGCTTAATTAACGGATGATCGCTGTAGCCGACGGAATAGTGGGATAAGACTATGCTGCCGGCAGCAATGGTTACCTGACTGCCCAAAGTAATCCTGCCGGCCAAATCCAAAACCACTTGCGGCCCCAAATAGCAATCTTTGCCTGTCTTCAAGCCGGCTAAACCGGTTCTGTCGAGATTCATCAGAGTAATTCTGTCCACAAAACAGTTGCCACCCAGCTTAGCCCCGCCTAAGCGAAACCACAAAACCCTTAGCGGCGAATAAGGCAGTAATTGAAAAACAAAATCCCACAAACCAAAAAGTAAATATTTTAAGATTCTTAATAGGCCGACTTCTTTGATCGCTTTATACATTGAGGCGTTTAAATTTAATTGAATAGACGATCAAGTTTTTTAGGTAATTGAAAGCGTCAGGCAATAAGCGGACGGTGGAAGTTTTTTTCAGATTCCTGACAAAGGCCACCGGAATTTCCAGCACTTTTAACTTATTTTTGTAAGCCAAGGCCATAATTTCTGTGTCAAAAAACCAGCCTTTATTGGTCACTTTGGGTAAAAGCTTTAATAACTTTTCCCTTTTAAAGAATTTGTAGCCGCCTTCAGTATCTTCGTAAGGCAAATCCAATAGCAGTTTTCTTAAAACCACATAACCTTTGCTTGCCAACCAGCGCGGTAATGCCCAAAGTTGAAAGTCATAAACTCGCAGGGCGCTGACGAGATCAGCACCATTATCCAGAGTAGTCAAAAATTTAGGTAAATACCACTCGCCTGTTTCCAAATCAATATCAATATAGCCGACGTATTTGCCTTTGGCTTTCAAAAAGCCGTCAACCACTGTCTGGCCACGGCCCTGATTGGTCAGATGCTGAATCACTGATAAATTGTGCCGAGGATATGTTTTGAAAGCTTTATCGATTAACTCCCGGGTGTTATCAGAGGAAACATCGTCAACAAAAATTATTTCGAAAGTGTAATCAGTTTGATCTAAAGTAGCAATAATTCGCTTCACCGAATCGGCAAAAATCTCGGCTTCGTTATAGCAAGCCAGCACCAGCGAGACATCGTATTTGTCCATGAGGTTATGATAACATAGAGGCCATGCCAAGGGATTCTTTTTTGATTTTCGGCGCTCCCCGTTTTTTCCAGGAAGAATTGAAAGAAATGCTGGAAACTTTGCGTTCCGGCTGGTGGGGCACCGGGCCAAAGGTACACCAGTTTGAAGAAGGCTTTAAAGTTTACACCCACGCCAAAGAAGCGGTTGCGGTCAACTCCGCCACCGCCGCCATGCATTTGGGCCTGGATATCTTAGGCATCGGTCCGGGCGATGAGGTCATCACCACTCCTTTAACTTTTGTTTCCACTGCCAATGTGATTCTTCATGTCGGTGCCAAAGTGGTGTTTGCCGACGTTGATAAAACCACCGGCAACATTGACCCCGCTCAAATTGCCAAAAAGATCACTAAAAAAACTAAAGCGATTATTCCCGTCCATCTCCACGGCCGGCCTTGCCGGATGGATGAAATTACTACCCTTGCCAACAAATACAAGCTTTATGTTTTGGAAGACGCCGCCCACGCCACTGAAAGTTGGTACAAAGGCAAGAAAATCGGCTCAATTTCCGACCTGACTGCATTTTCATTTTATGTCACCAAAAATGTCGCCACCGGCGAAGGCGGGATGCTAACCACTAATAACAAAGGCTGGGCTGACGAAGCCCGAGTGCGCCGCCTCCATGGCATCTCCAAGGACGCCTGGAAAAGATATTCGGCTTCAGGTTTTGAACCATATGAAGCGGTTTATCCCGGCTACAAGTACAACATGATGGACTTACAAGCCTCTTTGGGCATCCATCAATTAAAGCGGGCTGAGGCCAATTTAAAAATCAGAAACCGCTATTGGAAAAAATTATCGGCCGCTTTTTCTAAGCTTGACGGTGTTATTCCTCCGGCCCCGGACGAACCAGACATCGTTCACGCCAGACATCTTTACACCATTAATTTGGAAATTGAGAAGTTAAAAATTAACCGGAATCAGTTTATCGATGAACTAAAAAAGGAAAATATCGGCGCCGGCATCCACTTTACCGCTTTGCACCTGCATAAATATTACCGGGAAACTTTTGGCTTTAAAAAGGGCGACTTTCCTAACGCTGAATGGATTGGTGAACGCACTGTTTCCTTACCTTTCTATCCCCACATGACGGAAAAAGACGTTAACGACGTGATCGAGGCCGTGACCAAAATCGTGACCGCCAACCGTAGATAATTAATCCCGCTAAAGTTACCAAAGAAATTAAGTAGGCCGATTGGCGTAGCGGTGTTTTGACAAATTTGGCTTCGATTTTTGCACCGGCCGAAGGCGTAGCAAACTCAATCAAACCATTAGCTGAAGGCCAAATCGGCACCCTTATCCCATCAACAGCTACCTGCCAACCTGGGTAATAGAGTGTATTCAGTTGTCCAGACGGCGGTGGGGATGCCGGGCGGCTAAAATCGGTCTCTTTTACCCAAATCGGCAAATGCTCATTCCAACCGGTCGCCACCCCGGTATATTCTTTCAACCACTCTTGAGAGTAATCGACCCGCTCGTTAATTCTGATGTGATTCCGGTTGCCATACAAAGCTAAAAACATCAACCCTGCCATCGCCAGCCACTTTGCCTTTAAGGGTAATTGCTTGATCAGCCAACCGGCGCTGACTGCGGCGGTAAAGACGGCAACGATTAACAAACGCCAGGGCGGTGACAAGGATTGCAGGGGTGTGGGTAAATCCCACACTGGCCGGGAAACTTCAAGCATTAAAAATAGGCTTAAGCCAAAGCCGACTAAATATGGCCAGATTGAGTTGAAGCGGCGGGATTTTATCAGCCAGATTGCGGTCAAAATAATTGCCCCCCATTGGGCCAAACCAATTTGCTGGGACAAGGGGTTGTCAGAAATTCCCGGAGGACCAGTGCCCCACTTGGAGTAAACCAGACGCTTAAAGGGCACAAACTCATTGACATACTGATGACTGACAAATTCATTAAAGTGAGTAAATTTTGCTTCGAGTAAGGCCGGGAAAAAATACCAGGCCGATAAACCCAGCGCCAAGGCGATTCCCCAGCTCAAATTAGTCAAGCTGCGCTTGCTGATTCTGCTTAAAACCACTAATCCCAAAAGCGGAGCAAACATGGTCACCGTGGCCGGGTGAGCCATAATCCAACCGCCTAAAGCCAAACCAAACCACAATCCCCGATTAAAGTCCTGTTTAGCCAACAACCGTTGCAAAGTATAAAAAGTAATTGGTATGAACAGATAGGAAACTATCTCCCCTAAAGAGGCGGTCACAAACATTTTGACAAACACATAGGGTGCCCAAGTCCAAAGCAAAGCGCTTACAAAACCGGCTAAACTGGATTTGAAGAAATTAACTGCAAAAACATACATGGTGAAACTGCTTAAAAGGTAGGCCAAAATAAAAGTGGCTTTGATTGCTGCCTGTAAACTAAAACCAACAAGATGAAAGCCTTCAGCAATCAGATAGGGTAGGGGGTAGGCAAAAATAAAAACCGGATAGCCTTTGCCGCCGTATAAATCCCCTGCCCAGGCTGGTAGAATTTGGCCATCTCTTAAAGCCAAATCATATTGATACAACCGCACTAAATGAGCCTGAGAATCATGGCCGTCAAAATAGCCAGAAGCAAAAAAAGTCCTGACTGCAAATAATCCTACCAATAACAAAATTGCCAGCGGCCAGATTTTTTTCACCATACCCAGCCAAAATACTGATGCATATTTATTAAACCGATTAAGTTAAGCCCAATTGCTGCTGCTAAAATAATTTTTGGCGAAATAAATCGACTCAAGCCGACCGCTAACAACGTCATTTGCGGCCCGATTGCCGGATAAAAATAGCGGCCCTGAATGCCATAGAGCTGACCGCTCGAAGCAAAAGTTAAAAAGTCATTAGCGATCACTACACCGGCCTGAATCAATACCGCAAAAATCAGCCAGTTCCATTTTTTTGACCAGGAGCGAAGCAAACCAACCAGGCCAACAACAGTAATAATCTTTAAAAGGGTGTAAACCCGAAGCGGCATGGTTTTTTCCAGCCAGCCAAACACTCCCCAATACCAAGGAAAAATCTGGGGGTAATGAATGTTGAAAAACTGCCTGCCATATTCAACCAGCAGACCAAAAATTCTGCCGGAGAAAAATAAATTAAATAAGTCGCGGCTAAAAACTGCGTAATCTTTAAGCGGCAGAAAGTAAAACCATTGATCAAACCACAAAGCGTACTTCCCTCTTATCACCCCGTCAATTACCGGAGCCAACCAGATAAATCCCAGAAAAATTGAGATGAGGCTGATCCAGGCAAAAACTTGCTGTTTTTTGGGCAGCAAAAACGGCAGCAAAAACAATAAAAAGATTAAATCCGGCTTAATCATAATGCCAATTAAGGCGGCAGCGATCAACCAAATTATTTTTTTTCCGGAAGCAACTAAGTAGAAAAAAACCGTAGCTGCTAAAATTGCCAGCGATTCATAAGAAACACCATTAGTTAAAAAGCTTAAGCCCGGCTGAAAGCCCACCCAAGCGCTGACAGCCGAAGCGCTCCAATCATTCTTCAATATTTTTTTTGCCGTTAAAAATACCAGCCAAACAGCAAGTAAATGAATCACCAAAGAAAACAACCTGACGGCATAAAAACGCCAGAAAAAATTACCTACCGAAAACAACTGGTAAATACCGGCGGCTAAATAATAATAAACACCCGGGCGCTTCAATGAGGTTAGATATTGATTAGTCTCAAATGTCTGACGTTGAGACTTGTCAATCGCAGTGATTTTTTCGCGCCAGTCCGCTTGATAACCCTGCCAAACAGGATGATTAATTTTCCAGTCAAAATTAACCGCCCCGGCGACCGCTAGTAATTCCTGACTCGTCTTTAATTCCCTTCTGGCGTGTGGCGGACGCCGATTTTCGGCTAAAAACTGGACATAGCTTAAATGACTCGGTTCATCGGGAATTTGAAAAATCGGAGTTAAGGCTAACCAAACCAGTCCTTTAATAAAAATTAAAATCAATAATCCCAAAAGCCACTTATTTTTCATTCCGGTTTAGTTTAAATAATTGAACTGAAACAATGAGGCTAAAAACTATATACAGGACCAGAACCACAACCAGCCACGCGCCCTTGGCAAAAAACGGCTTATACTGGCTGGCCTGGATGATAAAAACATTAATATTGCTGGTGTCATAGTAACTGGCAGTCAGCCAATACAGAGCAATACCGTTTAAGATAATAAACCAATAGTTAAGGATAATTAGCAGCTTCGACCAAATTGCTTTAATACCTATGATCATTAACACCATGTGCGGCACGATTACCGGAAAATAGTAGCGACCTTGAATTCCAAAAGGAAAACCGGAGTTTCTTATTTGCTGAAAATCCCAGAAAAACAGAGCCAAAAAGTACACAGCGGCTGACCAAAGGATAATCCAAAATCCTGGTTCAAATTTGCGCTTAAAAAATTTAATTACTAAACCAATGCCAGCTAAAAGCAATAGTCTCATCATTACCTGGTTAACCCAGCGCGGCAAAGTTAGGCTCAACCATCTAAACACACCCCAATACCAAGGCACTACTTCCCGAATCGTATGTTGAGCCGTATAAACTAAATGCTGCCATAAATTATAGTCGGGCCGAGCCAAATTATTTTTAACTTCAAAATAAGGCACTTGACCTTGTCTGATCGAATCCCATAAACCAAGTATGTGACTGCGGCCAAAAATTGCTGTCAAAACTATAAATATTCCTGCCAATATTCCTAATGGTTTAAACTGTTTTTGTTTTACCGAAGCCCATAAAAGTACTGGCACAGCAATAGCAAAAGCAATGACAAATTGGGGTTTATTAATAAATCCAATCGCCAATGCCAATGCTAAACCTAAAAGGTTTTTCCAATTCAGCCGCCGAGCTATCTTCAAACAAAAGTAAATGACTGCGGTAAAAGCCAAGTTATGAAGATTGTCGCTGGAAACACCCGCAGCCACAAAGCTAATCATTGGTTGGAAACCGGTTAAAACCGGCAGGCTGACAGCCGCCAACCTACTTTTAGGAAAAATTATTTTGCCGATTAAATAGGCGAGATAAATCATTAAAACGTGGGAAAACAACCAGAAAATTCTCAAGGCAAATACCCGGACAAAAATATCAGCAGAATAAAGCAATTTGTAAATTAATCCGGAAACTTGATAGAAAAAATGAGGATAATAAGCTGATTCAGGATCTTTAAACTCTTTTCGGGTAGACAACGGCAAATTTTTTATTTCCTGCTCGTAAATACCGTCGTAAGTCTCGGTGTATTCCAAACGATATTCAGGATGATAAGTAAAACTGTTGTTGCCGTATTTATTGCGATAAGTTCCTAGCTGCTGTTCGCTTATGGCAATTTCCTGGGTTAAGTCATTAGTTCTACCCATCGGCAGCTGTCCGCCTTCGGCTAAATAGGCAACATGGCCGAAATGGGCTTGCTCGTCGGGGAAATGCCACATCGGAACAAATAACGCCCAAGTGATACTCTTGAAAAGAGTTGCCGCCAATATCAGTGTTAAAAACATCTAAGAAAGATTATATAATGCTTTGCATGACCAGACGACTGAAATTAAGACTGCCAAAAAAATCTGACTATCCAGACAGTTTAAAGATATTAAACCGCGCTGACCGGTCGGCAGAATATCATCAATTAGTTGAAGCATCAGCTTCGGCTTATTTTGAAACTAAAGGACCGGCTAAATGGCTGTTCATGAAACGCTTCCAAGTGGCTGTTGACTACCTTAATCAAATCGGACCAGTTGCAAATGCGCTTGATGCCGGTACGGGCATTGGATTTTTCCTGCCAACATTGTCGCAGACTGCTAAAAACGTCTGGGCCTTAGACTACGCCAATCACACTTTAAGATACGCTAAAGGGCTCTGCCAAAAACTAAAAATCAAAAATGTCATATTTAAGCAGGGTGATTTAACCAAATTACCGTTTCCGGCAAAAAAATTTGATGTCATTGTGGCTCTAAGCATTCTGGAGCATATCCCCCCGAAACAGTTGCCAATTGTAATCGGCCACTTCAAAAGAGTTTTAAAGTCGGGTGGCTATCTTATCGCCGGTTACCCAAACGAGGGAGATAAGATTTTTAAGTTGGTTCAGCAAGCGGAAAAAATTATCATGCGCCCAAAAGTATTTAAAAGCATTCATGACGACAAAAGAAAATATAAACCGTTAGGGCACGTAGCTAAATCCTTCCAGATCGATAAAGCAATTAAAGATAAATTAAAAGTAGTCAACTACAAAGCCTTACCTATTAATGGTTTCAAATTTTACAGCCTCTCCTTAAACCAAAAAACTTAAGCTACTCAATTATCTCCTCCACCTGGTAGGTATCGTTCTCCTTATAGTAGAGCCTGATTAAAATATCGGCCAGAATGCCAAAAATCAAAAATTGAATTCCCACAATAAACAAAAAGGCGGCCAGAAGCGGCAATGTCCGATTAAAAATTGAGAGTCCAAACACTAATTTTCTGACTGCCTCTTCAATCCCCAAAACTGTTCCCGCCAGCATCAATAACAATCCGGCAGTTCCAAAAAGATGAATCGGCCGCGAAGAATAATCCTGCCAGAATTTGATAACCAATAGATCTAGTAAACCTCTTATAGCCTTTGTTGGTTTGTAGTTTGATGTCCCGGCGTGACGTTTAAAGTGATTAACCGGAATCTCAATCACCTTAAAACCTCGCCAATATAGAATCGGCACTAAAAACCGGTGCATTTCTCCGTAAAGATGGATATTTTTAAGGGTTTTCCGATGATAGGCATTTGGAGAAACCGAAGTATCACTAAGGCTGATTCCCAAAAGCCATTTGTTTAAAATTGATTCAACTCTGGCAATAAACCGGTATATCAGCAAATGCTGCCTTTTTTGCCTGTTGCCGGAAACAACATCTGCCTCCCCAACTACGATTGGTTCTATTAATTTCTTGATATCGTTTGGGTCCTGCTGTAAATCTGCGTCTAGCACCACCACGATCTCGCCTGAGCTGTGCATAAAACCGGCCATTATGCCGGCCGTTTGGCCGGATTGGCGGCGTAAACGAATAATTTTTAGGCTTGGATGTTTTTTCTTTAGTTTTAGGAGTAAGTTTAACGAACCATCGGTTGATCCGTCATCGACAACAATTATTTCAAATCTATTAGTGATTTTGCTGACAATCAGGTCAATTTTTTCAACCAATAAGGATAAATTAGCAGCTTCGTTGTGGGCGGGGGTAATTATCGACAGCATCAATCTCTTCATGACAGTATTTTATCACGGTTTGCTACAATGCTAGGCAATGCGAGTTCTACTTTTAAATTATGAATTCCCACCTTTGGGGGGCGGCGCGGGTAACGCCACTTACCACTTACTTGAAGAGCTTATTAATAAAAACGGCTTGGAAATAGATTTAGTTACCTCATCATCTGGAGTTTTCCACAAAAAAATATTTTCCAAAAATATTACCGGCCATTTCTTAGATATCAATAAAAAAGAAGAAAATTTTCATCACCAATCAATCAAGGATTTGCTGATTTATTTCTTGAAAGCCTTTTTCTATTCAAGGAATTTATTGAAGCAAAAAAATTACGATTTAATTCATGCCTTCTTCGGAGTTCCTTGCGGATTAATAGCCTTGCTTTTGAATAAACCATATATTGTTTCACTCCGCGGTTCTGATGTGCCCTACTTTAATCAAAGATTTTATTGGATTGATCGGTTATTTATTAAACGTCTTAGTCGCCAGGTGTGGAAAAAATCAGCAGCTGTTATTGCCAATTCCCAAGGCTTAAAAGAACTGGCTTTAAAGACTGCCCTTAACCAAAAAATTATGATTATTCCTAACGGCACCGACACTGACTTTTTTCGGCCGGGTAAAGCAAAGAAACAAAATGCCATCCTCTTTGTCGGCCGACTGATTCAGCGCAAAGGGATAGATTTGCTAATCAGAGCTTTTTCGAGATTACCTCGATCCTTTAAAGAGGGTTATGAACTGTGGGTCGCCGGCGACGGACCGCAAAAAGAAAAATTGCTGAAGTTGGCTGCCGAACTCAAAGTAGAAAAGAATATAAAAATCATGGGGCGAAAAAGTAGGCAAGAGGTAAAAAAAATGTTTCAACAAGCTAAACTATTTGTCCTTCCTTCCTATAATGAGGGAATGAGTAATGCCCTGCTGCAAGCCTTAGCCAGTGGTTTGCCGGTAATTTTTACCAACACCGGTGGTAGCGCAGAACTGGTAGACAAAGACAACGGAATTACTGTCAATAAAGGCAGCATCAAAGAATTGGTCACTGCCATGGAGCAAATTTTAGGAAACGAAAACAGGCAAAAAAGCATGGGAATTGCCAGTCGTCAAAAGTCCGAAAAAATGTCCTGGAAAAAAATGGTCCAAGGCTACCAAAAAATCTATCAGTTCTATGCCTGAATTAAATTGGAGAAAACCGTTAATATACGCCTTACTCTATGCTACCGGAAATAGAATTCCTAAAAATTTAGAGTATATCCGTGATTACGTTAATAAACCTATTAACCAACAAAAGAGCCTCCAGTTAGAAAAATTAAAATCAATTCTTAAATATTCCTGGAAAAATATTCCCTATTACCGGCAAATCTTAACCAAAGCGTCCGTAGTCAACAAATCAGGTAGAGTAAACCTTAATAACTTTAATAAAATTCCGCCGCTGACAAAGGCAATTATCAGAGAACAGGGAAACTCTCTCTATTCTCCTTATCACAAAATCCGCAGAAGCTATAAAAATACCACTAGCGGCTCGACTGGTGACCCGGTAGAATTCATCCAGGATAAATTTTACAGTGAGTGGAATTTTGCCAATAAAATTTACCTTAAGGAAATTGCCGGACAGCAAGTCGGAGACAGAGAGCTTCGCCTCTGGGGCTCGGAAGAAGACCTTTTAGGGGTTAAGGAAAACTTATATTTACGATTGATAGCTTGGCTTTACAACCGGGTTGATTTTAATTCTTTCAGCATGGCTAAACCCAGGCAAAAAAGATTGGTAAAAATGTGGCGCAAATTCAAACCGCAATGGGTGGAAGCTTATGTTCAGTCGATTGAAGAATTTGCTAAATATGTGGAAAAAAGTGATATTCCCCTGCCCCCACCCCGCGGCATCTTAACCACTGCCGGTAACCTGTTACCTGCGACGGAGAAACTTATATCAAGGGTTTTTGGCTGCCCTGTTTATAACCGCTATGGTACCCGAGAAGTAGGCGATGCCGCCTGCACCAAACCAAGTGGTCATGAGTTAAGCCTAAGTACTTGGAATCACTTTGTCGAAATTCTTGATGAAGAATTAGAGCCCTGTTCTTCAAACAAGCCAGGTACATTATATATAACGACTTTAAATAATTACTCCATGCCCCTTATTCGCTACAACATTGGAGACCTGGGAACTTCAAGTAAAAAGTGGGGTTATCTAGCCAGCGTCCAAGGAAGACAAACGTCTTTTTTCATCAATCACAAGGGTGAAAAAATATTCAGCGGGTTTTTCAGGCACATTCTTTTTTACATGAGCTGGATAATAAAATATCAAGTTATCCAAGAAAGCCTAACTCTTATCATTTATAAAATTGTCACCGAGAAAAATATTACTCCTCCTGCAGCCGATCTACGGCAAATAAAGCAAAAGATAAAAAAGATAATGGGCAGGCAATGCAGGGTACGTTTTCGCTTCACCAACCATATTCCCACATCTGCTTCCGGAAAATATCTGTTTACCATATCTAAAGTAAACCAAGAAAAATGAAGCTAATTTTAAAAGGTTTCATCAGCGGACTAATTCTTTACTCAATTTTCAGAAAAATAGATATTCAACCGATTGTTTCCACCCTAAAAACTGTAGATTTAACCGCATTAATCCTGCCCTTTTTATTGCTGTTTATAATTGCTGGCCTGATGGCCCTAAAATGGCATATTTTTATCCGTCGCTTTTCCCCTAACACAACCTTAAAAAATATCTTCATCACCTACTGGGCATCTGATTTCATGAATTTATTAAGCCTGGGATCGCTCGGCAACGAAACCTATAAAGTGCTCGCCTTCAAAAATAAAACCAAAGCAATCTTGGCAACTCTTACCGATAAAGTCCTATCTTTAATTTGGTATTGTCTTCTAGTTATAGTGTTTTACATTACAAACCAGGTGGCCTTATCAATCATTCTATTTGCTCTGGCTGCGCACGGCTTAACGAAATTGTTCAAGCTTTTTCCTAAAATTGTCAGCGAGATTAAAGAGTCAGAACTCCTTTTACACTCAATGTATAGTTTATTAATCATTGGCAGCAGATTTGTTGCCAACGCCCTGGTTTTCAGGGCAGTTGGTGTCGACTTTGAGCCGGATCAACTATTTATCTTTATTGCCGTCATGATTGTCGCCGTCAGCTTGCCGATCTCCTATCAAGGTTTAGGCGTCAGGGAATATTTATATCTCCAGTTCGCCTATATTACCGGTCAAGAACCTGAGAAAGTTTTGGCCGTCTCATTATTGCTGTACGTTGTCGGGTTACTCTACAAAGTTTCAGGGTTAATTCCTTTCAGTTTTAGCCGGGTTAAATTACAATATTAATTATGGTCATTACAGTAGGCGATAAAAAAATTGGACCTAATCTACCCTGTTTTATTATTGCCGAAGCCGGTGTTAATCATAACGGTGACATTAACCTGGCCAAACAGCTAATTATCGAGGCCGCCAAAGCCCGAGCTGACGCAGTGAAATTCCAAACCTTTAAAGCCGAACAGGTGACCACCAAACATTCTCCCACTGCCGCTTACCAAAAGAAAAATGTTGGTGAAGATAATCAATGGGCGCTGCTGCGGCCATTAGAGCTGAAGGAAGATGCTTATCCGGAATTAATCGCCGAGTGCCGGAAAAATAAGATCATGTTTATGTCTACCCCCCACGGCCATATTGCTTCGGCAGAATTCCTCAAAGATAAAGTTAATGTGTGGAAAGTTGGCTCTGGCGACTTGACTAACCTGCCGTTTCTAAGATATTTGGGCGAGTCTGGCAAGCCGGTTATTTTATCCAGCGGCATGGCGACAATTGCCGAAATCAAAGAGGCGGTTAAAGCGATTGAGTCTACTGGCAACAAACAGTTAATTATTCTCCAGTGCACCACTAATTATCCCTGCCCTGATGAAGAGGCTAATGTGGCTGCAATACTTGACATCCAAAATAATTTTCCTGACTACCCCATCGGTTTTTCTGACCACACCCTGGGCATTGACGCCTGTGTCCTGGCGGCAGCTATGGACGCAACCGTTTTGGAAAAGCACTTTACTCTGGATCGCAAATTACCCGGACCGGACCAGCAAAACTCGCTGGAACCTGATGAGTTAAAACAACTAGTTAATAAAGTTAGGGAAGTTAATCAATTAACGCCTGAGGCAAAAGAGAAACTGATTGCCTCCATTCCCCGAGCTAAAACCTTACTGGGTAGTGATAAAAAAATGCCTTTACCTAGCGAACTGGTGATTGCCGAAATGGCCCGTAAATCAGTTATTGCCGCTGCCGACATTCCCGACGGCACGACTATTACTGCCGATATGCTGACGATTAAACGACCGGCCAAAGGCGGTTTAGCGCCGAAAATGCTTGACTCAATTGTCGGCAAGGTGGCAAAGAAAGATATTGCCGCAGACATCCAGCTAAAACCGGAAGACTTCTAGTGGTAAAATAGCCCCATGAGAAAAATCGCCTATCTGACGGGTACCCGGGCGGAATTTGGCCTGATGGAAAATATTTTGTCGGCTTTGGATAAAAACCCGGATTGGCAGTTACAACTTTTGGTTACCGGCATGCATCTGATGGAGGAGTTTGGCCACACTATTAGTGAAGTGGATAAAAAATTTAAAGTCGCCGGGGTGATTGAGGCGATTTTTGCCAAAGACGACCGGGAATCAATGGCTCGGTTTGTGGCAAAATGCTTAACTGGGTTGACGGAAAAATTAATTGAGCTTAAACCGGATGTGGTTCTGGTGTTGGGTGACCGAGGTGAACAGTTATCAATGGCAACGGCAGCTGCTTATCTTAATATTCCAGTCGTTCACCTTCACGGCGGCGAAACAACGACCACTGTTGATGACAAAGCCAGAAACGCCATCAGTGAGTTTGCTGACTGGCATTTGCCGGCCACCCAGAAAGCCGCCGAAAAACTCATCCAAATGGGTATTGATAAAAAACAAATACAGGTTGTCGGCGCCCCAGGCCTTGATGAGATAACCAAGTTTAATTTATCGGGCCAAAAAGATTCAATTGTTGTCTTACAGCACCCTGATGAAAACGAAAATGAGGCGGCCAAACAAATGCGCCAAACACTGGAAGTCGCTTTAGGTTTTAACTTACCGGTAGTGACAATTTACCCTAATGCCGACGCCGGCGGCCGGAGCATGATTAAGGTGATCAATGAATACAAAAACCGGGTGAAGATTTTCCCGTCAATCGGCAGAAGCGAATTTTTACAGCTTTTAACCAAAGCTCGAGTTTTAATCGGCAACAGTTCGGCGGCTTTAATTGAGGCGCCGGCCCTGAAGCTACCGGCAGTCAATATCGGCCCCCGCCAACTTGGCAGAGAACGGGGCAACAACGTGATTGACAGTGGTTATGAACAAAAACAGATTAAAATAATGGTGGCGAAAGCTTTAAAAATGAAACTAAGCAAAGTAGTAAACCCTTATGGTGACGGCAAAACCACCCAAAGAGTGATAAAATTTTTAAACAGTCTATGAACCGCTTTCCTAATTGGCAAAAACCGGAATTTGACGCCTTGGGAAAAACCAAATGGAACTGGATGTGCCAGCATCACCAAAACCTAAGTTTAAGAGTTGGCAGTGATATCGGCGCTTTCACTTATATCAATGCCAAACATGGAGTTGAGATTGGAGAAGGGGCCCAAATCGGCAGTCACTGCGCCATTTACTCGGAAAACACGATTGATAACACTCAAGGCAAAGTCACCATTGGGGCCGGAGCTAAAATCGGCAGCCACACAGTCATTTTTCCCGGCGTCACCATCGGCGCTAACGCCTTGGTCGGGGCTCACAGTTTAGTTAAAACCGATATTCCCGATAATGAGGTCTGGGCCGGGGTTCCTGCCAGAAAACTCAAATGAAACTGGGCCACCCGCAACTTGGTCAAGAAGAACTCGAGTCGGTGCGCCGGGTCTTAAACAGCGGCCAACTAAGTTTGGGTCCGGAAACTCAAAAATTTGAAGAAGAACTCGCCGCTTGGGTTGGGGCAAAATATGCTGTGGCTACCAGTAGCGGCACTACTGCACTCCATCTAGGCGTTGTCGCTTC
>Ga0209541_10004717_pt1 | contig 24091 bp, 27 predicted proteins | sample RifCSPlowO2_01_FD_184027 | JGI IMG/M metagenome (GOLD analysis project Ga0209541, IMG submission 184027) | Groundwater microbial communities from Rifle, Colorado - Rifle CSP2_plank lowO2_0.1 (SPAdes) (version 2) | ecosystem: Environmental > Aquatic > Deep subsurface > Groundwater | place... | reverse complement strand
AAGAAGTTGAAAAGAACGGTTATAAAAAATGGCAGTAATAACCCCTATTTCCGATTATAAATACGGTTTTCACAAGCCGGAGAACTATGTATTCAAATCTAAAAAAGGCTTAAATAAGCGAGTAGTTGAAGAAATTTCCTGGTATAAGAAAGAACCACAGTGGATGAAACAGTTCAGGCTTGATGCTTTGGATGTATTTTATACCAAATCTATGCCCGGTTGGGGCGGCAATTTGAACGGAATAGATTTTGCAAATATATATTACTACATTAAACCGACAGAGAAAAAAGCCAAAAGTTGGGCAGATTTACCGGCAGAAATTAAAGACACTTATGATCGAATAGGAATACCTGAGGCCGAGAAAAAATATTTGGGAGGAGTGAGTGCGCAATACGAATCAGAAGTGGTTTATAAAAGCATCCAGAAGACATTGGGAGCAAAGGGAGTCATTTTTCTGGATATGGACAGCGGACTGCGGGAATATCCTGAATTAGTGAAAGAATATTTTGGTAAATTAATAGCACCTTCCGATAATAAATTTTCAGCATTAAATAGCGCTACATGGTCCGGCGGTTCATTTATCTACGTGCCAAAAGGCGTGCGTGTAGAACTTCCACTTCAGGCTTACTTTCGTATAAATGCCGCCAATATGGGTCAATTCGAAAGGACGCTAATAATTGCTGATGAGGGTAGTTTTGTTCATTACGTGGAAGGGTGTACCGCACCTATTTATACGACAGACTCTTTGCATTCTGCCGTGGTTGAGATATTCGTCAAAAAGGGGGCGCGTGTTCGGTACACTACGATCCAAAATTGGTCGACAAATGTTTATAACCTGGTGACGAAAAGAATGAGAGTAGAAGAAGAAGGTGTAGGAGAGTGGATCGACGGGAATATAGGCAGTAAGCTGACGATGAAATACCCAAGCGTTTATTTAATGGGAAAAGGTGCGCGGGGAGAAATTTTATCCGTGGCGTATGCCGGGGCTAAACAACATCAGGATGCCGGCGGAAAGGCTATTCATTTTGCGCCATTCACTACATCAAAAATCACTTCCAAATCTGTAAGTTGCGCAGGCGGCAGGACTTCATACCGTGGTTTGATCCAGATTTTCCCAAGCGCAATAAAAGCAAAGACCAAAGTGGTGTGTGATGCCTTATTGATTGATGAGGCTTCCAGATCTGATACTTATCCGACTATGGACATAAGGCACAATGACGTACAGGTAGAACATGAAGCGACCGTTTCTAAAATCGGAGACGAGCAATTGTTTTATTTGCAAAGTAGAGGTTTGTCAAAAGCAGACGCCGAAGCGATGATAGTTAATGGTTTTATAGAACCGATTGTCAAAGAACTGCCACTTGAATACGCAGTCGAACTGAACAGGCTTATACAGCTGGAACTAGAAGGCTCTGTAGGTTAATATATACTATTTCATCGCGGCCGCGTAATAAATAATATATATTTAACATGAAGAAAAATATAATTCTTGTTGAAAGTCTTAAAAAAAACCAGAAGTTTTATGTCTCAGGTCATGAAAATAAGACATATGTAATTTTTATTACTGACGGGCAAAATTGCGAAGGAGACATTAATATAATATTAAACGGAGAGGATACCCGGATTCAAATTTTAGGAATTATACTTGGTTACGGACGCCAAAAGATAAATTTGTATACTCTTCAGGATCATTTAAAAGAAAGATCAATCAGTGATCTTTTTATAAAATCCGTTCTTTTTCATGAGTCAAAGTTTAAATACAGAGGACTTATTAAGATCGAAAAATACGCCCAAAAATCTAACGCTTATCAGAAAAACCAGAATTTGTTAATGTCACAAAAATCTTGGGCAGACACAAGACCCGAGCTTGAGATTCTGGCAAATGACGTGCGGTGTACACACGGGGCCACAGTTGGCAAAATAGACGAAAATCAGCTATATTATCTGCAGACCCGGGGTTTAAACAAAATTGAAGCATCAAGGATGCTTGTTAATGGTTTTTTGAGAGAAGTGATTGAGAGAATTCCAGATCAGAAGGTAATTGATGAGTTAAGCAGAATGATTGAAGAAAAAATAGAAAGACTGACTAAAGGAATTAACTGATATGGGTAAATTGACCAAGATTGCAGGAAAAAAAGATATTGGAGATGGTAAAGTCAAGGAATTTACCATTGAAGGTAAACATATTGCTGTAGCTAACAACGAAGGAAATTTTTTTGCCTTTGACGCCTCCTGTACTCATGCTCAGTGCAGTCTGGCTGGAGGATTTTTGGACGGATATACACTTACATGTTACTGCCATGGAGCCCAGTTTGATGTTTCAAGCGGAGATGTTTTAGCTCCGCCTGCTACCCAATCTCTAAATACTTACCCTGTCAAAATAGAAGGCGAGGACATACTCGTAGAGATATAAAATATACTATTTCGTTCGCGGCCGCGAAAAAATAATATATATTTGTTTCATGATTAACGCTACAAAAATAAAAAGTGACTTTCCCCTTTTCAAAAGGCTGATAAACGGCAAATCTATTGTTTATCTTGATTCCACTGCTTCATCTTTAAAACCCCAACAAGTAATTGAGGCGATTAATGAATATTACACCCGTTACAGCGTCAATATCTTCCGCGGAGTATATGACCTTTCGGAAGAAGCTACCGTCAACTATGAAGAAGTACGCGTAAAGGTCGCTAAATTTATCGGCGGTAAAAATGAGAATGAGATCGTGTTTGTCAGAAATGCTACCGAAGCCATCAATTTAGTCATGGATAGTTGGGGAAGACAAAATATAAAAAGCGGAGACGAAATGGTGGCAACCGTGATGGAACACCACGCCAACTTTGTTACCTGGCAGCAGTTAGCACAGTTAAAAAATGCAAAAATAAAATACCTTGACATAAATGAAGACGGCTATTTGAAATTGGATGAATTGGCTAGTTTCGTCACAAAAAAAACTAAACTTTTTGCAGTCACTTATGTTTCAAATGTTCTCGGAACCATAAATCCTCTTAAAAAAATAATTCTAACCGTAAAAAAAATTAATCCCGAGATAGTTGTAGTTATTGATGGTGCTCAAGCGGTACCGCATATGAAAGTGGACGTTTCCGATTTGGGTTGCGATTTCTTTGCCTTTTCCGGACACAAGATGTTGGGACCAACGGGAATAGGGATTCTATGGGGCAGATATGAACTTTTGGATAAGATGGTACCATACCAGTTTGGAGGAGAAATGATCAAAGAAGTAACTTTGAAAAAAACCAGATTTCAAAGTCCCCCGTATAAATTTGAAGCCGGTACGCCGCATATAGCAGGAGTTATTGGTTTGGGCGCTGCAATAGATTATCTGGAAAAGCTAGATTTGAAAGAGGTACGTGAGCATGAAAAAGAACTGGTTAGTTATGCTCTGCAGGAGTTAGGTAAAGATAAAGATATTAAAATCTATGGCCCAAAAAATCCTGAGGATAAGGGTGGCATAATTGCATTTACTATCCGCGGTGTTCATCCTCATGACGCGGCACAAATATTAAATAACGACAATATCTGTATAAGAAGTGGTCATCACTGCGCTATGCCTCTTCATATCAGATTGAATCTTAACGCATCATGTAGGGCTAGTTTTTATGTCTATAATACGAAGGAGGATACTGATAAATTGATCGAAGGTATTCTTAAGGCTAAAGAAGTATTTAAAAAATAAATACAAAGCAATGGATGATTTATACCGGGAAAATATTCTTGATCATTTTAAAAATCCCAGAAACTACGGAAAATTAAACGACCCGGATTTTGAAGCAGATGAAGAGAACATTTCCTGCGGAGACAGGATTGGGATGCAAATAAAACTTAAAAACTCAATGCCCAAAAGCATTGAAGAAATTAAGTTTCATGGCGAAGGATGCGCGATTTCGATGGCTTCGGCATCGCTATTGACTGAAAAAGTGAAAGGGAAAACTTTAGAGGATGCCAAAAAAATAGGAAAAGATGATATCATGAAAATGTTAGGAGTTACTTTGACACCAACTCGTCTAAAGTGTGGCCTTTTGCCATTGGAAGTTTTAAGCAGAACCTTGTCTCTTGTCAAATAATCGTTAATTGTTATTGAAAAAGTATATTATAAAGTTTTTTTGAAAGGGAGTAAGATTATATGGATCAATCTCAAAAGGTAGGTAAAATGAAAGTTACGGTAGACAGAAATCTGTGTATTGGAGCAGCTTCCTGCGTGGCTGTTGCGCCGAAGACCTTTGCTTTGGACAACGAAGCAAAGGCGATCATCCTGCCGACAGCTAACGAGGATACCCCTGAAACCATACTTGATTCTGCAAAATCCTGTCCTGTTGCAGCAATTATTTTGCATGACGAAGCGGGTAATCAGATTTATCCCTAATACATTCCCTATGATTGATTTAACTGTAAAAATAGGCGGAGAAGCAGGATTTGGAATCATGACCACAGGGCTTTTTCTGGGGAAAATTGCAACCCGTAGCGGTTATCATGCTTTTGAGTATTCAGAATACCCCTCCCTTATCCGCGGTGGTCACAATATCATAGAGGTACGTATTTCTGACGAAAAAGTTTTTTCCCAGGAGAAAAAGGTTGACGTTTTAGTCTGTCTCAATGAAGAAACTTATATCCTTCATAAAGAGGAAGTAAAGGAAAACGGTATGGTCGTGATAGATCAGGAAAAAATCGATATGACGAAATATAGAAACCTTGTTAAGAAGTTTACTTACGTGAATTTACCTTTTAACAAAATAATTAAAGATAACGGACTTGCGACAGTTATGATAAATAATATTGCTCTGGGTGCTTTAACCTATTTATTAGGAGCAGAGATATCAATTTTAAAATCTTTAATTTCAGAACAGTTTGCCAGAAAAGGCGAAGAAATTATTAATAAAAATATCAAAGGGGTCCAACTCGGATATGAAAGTGTAAAAAAAAGCAATTCCGATGGTTACCACATCAAGATTCCCAAAACAAAAGAAGTTATTCCCCAGATGTATATAAGCGGTAACGAAATAATTGGACTCGGAAGTGTTGCAGCAGGGTGCAAATTTTACGCTGCTTACCCGATGACTCCCAGTTCTGCCCTCTTGCATTATTTAGCTTCGAAAGGAGAAAAAGCCGGAATGGTAGTTAAGCATGCCGAAGATGAGATTTCTGTAATAAATATGGCTCTAGGAGCGTCATGGGCGGGAGTAAGATCCATGGTGGGTACTTCAGGCGGAGGTTTTGCGCTCATGGTTGAGTCAGTTTCATTAGCCGGGATTACCGAAACTCCTATCGTAGTAATCATGGGCCAGCGTCCCGGTCCGGCAACAGGAATGCCGACTTGGACAGAACAGGGAGATTTGCTTTTTGTTTTACATGCAGGCCACGGTGAATTTCCCAAAATTCTGCTGGCCCCGGGCGATATTGAGGAAGCTTTCAAACTGACGATTGAGGCATTTAATTTAGCAGATATCTACCAGACCCCGGTTATCCTTCTCGGAGATAAATATCTTCAGGAAGGACACCAGAGTATTGAGTATTCAAGAATTAAAAATTATGAATTTAAAATTGATAGGGGAAAATTATTGAAGCGAGAAGAACTCGACAAAATTAAAGATTATAAGCGTTACTTGATAACTGATGACGGAATTTCTCCCCGCGCATTACCGGGAATGAAAGGCAGCCTACATCAGGTTAATTCATATGAGCATATCGAAGACGGACATACTACAGAGGATGCGCAACAAAGATCAAAACAGGTTGATAAAAGGAACCGAAAAACGGAAACGTTTCTTAAAAATCATACCAGACTGCCTGTTTTATACGGAGACAAGACGGCTCCTCTGACGATTATTTCCTGGGGTTCTATGAAAGGTCCAGTCTTGCAGGCGATGAAAGAGTGGAACGGTAAATTTAATCTGCTCCATTTTACTTATATCTGGCCTCTTCCCCAAAAAGAATTGACAGAGATGTTAAAAGGTTTGAATAAAACATTACTTATCGAAAATAATTCGACCGCCCAGTTAGGCCAATTATTGAAAATGGTTACGGGTATCGAGCTTGAAAACAACAAGCTATTAAAATATTCTGGAAGACCAATTTATCCGGAAGAAGTTTTGGAAAAAGTGAAAGAAATGAAAATATGAATGCAAGTACTACTTCTAACCCGGGATTTTCCGGTTATTTTCCGACCTGGTGTCCCGGGTGCGGAAACTTTGGGATTTGGGCAGCTCTAAAAACCGCCTTTTCCAAACTTGGTTACAACCCAGAGAGTTTTGCCATAGTTTATGGAATTGGATGTTCGGGAAACATGAATGATTTTTTATGGGTTAACAGCTTTCACGCTCTGCACGGCCGTTCATTGCCGAATGCAATTGGCATAAAAATTGCAAACCGCGATCTTCCTGTAATCGTTATCGCGGGTGACGGAGATTGTTACGGAGAAGGAGGAAATCATCTGATACATGCAGCGAGAGGTAATCATGATATTACCGTAATTATCCATGATAACCGGGTCTATGGATTAACTACCGGACAGGTTGCCCCAACCGCCATAAAAGGATTCAAAGCGAAATCCACTCCTTCAGGAATTATAGAAGTTGAGATTAATCCGGTGGCGCTTTCCGTCAGTCAGGGAGCCACCTTTGTGGCTCAAGGCTTCTCTGGTGATATCAATCATCTTGTCGATCTTATCGTTATGGCTGTTGAGCACAGAGGTTTTTCTCTGGTAAACGTATTTCAGCCTTGTGTCACTTTTAATCACAAGACTACTTACCAGTGGTATCGTGAGAGAATCTATAAACTTTCAAATGATAATCACGATCCTTCCGATATCACAAAAGCTCTGAATAAATCGCTGGAACTTGAAGGAAAAATTCCTCTTGGAGTTATTTATAAAAACGAACGGCCTATCTATACAGATAGCTTAATCCAATTAAAAGATCAGCCGTTAATAGAAGCTAAATTGGATATTGACCTAAGTAGTTTTATGGCTGAATTCATTTAATATTCTGTTGATTAAAGACGTTCTGTTTTGATTTCTACTGTGATATACTGATTAAACGGAAAAAAATTATCAATTGACAATTAGCACTCAATTTGTTAAACTGCTAAGAATCTATGACAAGCTTGGTTACTAATCCGCCCCAAGTCAAAACATTACCCGTTATCCCCATAAGAGATGGGGTTGTTTTTCCCAATACGGAAATAGTTTTAACATTTGGCAGGCCCCGGTCACTTGCGGCTATAGAAGCTTCAAACGCTTCGGATAGACTGGTGGTTTTAGCCATGCAAAAAACTCCCCACATCCACGACCCGTTACATACTGATTTATATACTATTGGTACGATTGCCAGAATAGAAAGACTTTTAAAAACCGACGGAGAAATCAACGCTTTGGTTAAGGGTCTTGTCAGGGTAGAAATTCTTTCATATGAGGCTCAGGAGCCATTTTTTCTTGCCAAAGTAGTCGAGTCCAGTGATGAGGTTGAGCAATCTGATGAAATAATCGCTTTGGTAAATCACATCTCAAGCGAATTAAAGAAGGCTGTAAATTTAGGTAAATCTGTAGACTTTCTCTCTTTTATGAACATCATGTCAGGACTGTCTTCGTCTGAATTTTCAAATCACGTGGCCGCGATACTGGATATCAAACCCACAGAGAAACAGCTTCTTTTAGAAACAAAAAAGGTAAAAGACAGATTGACCAGAATTTCTGACTATCTCGCTCATGAGGTAAAGATATTAGAAATTGAAAGAAAGATTGCCAGTAAAACACAGGAAAAATTTGACAAGAGCGTTAAAGAAGCGGTGTTACGGGAAAGACTCAAAACTATCGAAAAAGAGTTAGGTGAGGAAGGGGAGTCGAAAGAAGTGAGGGAGCTGTTGGAAAAAATCAAAAAAGCCAAGATGTCTTCTGAGGTGGAGGAAAAAGCTAAAAAAGAATTAAAAAGACTATCTCAGATGTCCAGTTATAATCCGGAAGCCTCTTATATCAGAACCTATTTGGACTGGCTTATAGATTTGCCTTGGGCAGTTGCTTCTCCCAATAATGTAGATATCCAGGAGGCAGAAAAAATCTTAAATCAAGATCATTATGGTCTAAAGAAAATGAAAGAAAGAATTCTGGAATATTTAGCCGTGATGAAGTTAAAGCAAAAATCGGGGGCAGAAAATCAGGATAACTTAAACAAAGAGGAAGCTGCTCTCCCCAGTAAGCCTAAAAAAGCTACAACTCCTACAATTCTCTGTTTCGTAGGACCTCCGGGAGTGGGGAAAACCTCAATTGGCAGGTCTATAGCCCGTGCTCTGGGGAGAAAATTTGTCAAAGTCTCACTTGGAGGGATAAGAGATGAGGCGGAAATACGGGGACACAGAAGAACCTATGTCGGTTCAATGCCGGGAAGAATTATTCAAGGAATAAAACAGGCAGAGACCAAAAATCCGGTTTTTATGCTTGATGAGATTGACAAAGTAGGAGCAGATTTCAGGGGTGATCCTTCCGCTGCGCTTCTTGAGGCGTTGGATCCGGAACAAAATCATTCTTTTTCGGATCATTATTTAGAGGTATCATTTGATCTGTCTGATGTTATGTTCATTACTACTTGTAATGTTTTGGATACAATTCCTCACGCTTTGCGGGACAGGTTAGAGGTGATTCATTTTCCGGGTTATACAGAAGACGAAAAATTTCACATTGCTAGGGATTTTCTTGTTTCAAAACAAATGGAAGCACATGGATTAAAACCAGAAATGTTAGATATCAGCATCCAATCGTTAAAAACAATTATCAGACGATATACCAGAGAAGCAGGGGTGAGAAATTTAGAAAGAGAAATAGCAACAATTTTCCGAAAAGTTGCCCGTGAGGTGATTGAAGGTAAAGTGAAAAAGCAATTCATAACTACAGCACATTTGCATAAATTTTTGGGTCCAACTAAATTTACCTCATATCTGGCTGAGAAAAAAGATGAGGTGGGTATGACTACGGGACTGGCCTGGACTGAAGCAGGAGGAGATATTTTATTTATCGAGGTTGCACTGATGAAAGGCAAAGGTAATTTGCTGTTAACCGGACATCTTGGAGAGGTCATGCAAGAGTCATGTAAAGCTGCGGTCTCTTATGTGCGTTCAAAAGCGACGCTGCTCGGTATTCCTGAAAAGTTTTACCAGTCTATCGATATTCATGTCCATGTACCCGAAGGAGCAGTGCCGAAAGACGGGCCTTCAGCCGGTATTGCCATCACGACCGCCATCGTTTCCGCGTTACTGAATATTCCGGTTAAAAAGGATGTTGCTATGACCGGAGAAGTAACTTTAAGAGGCCGGGTGCTGGAGATTGGAGGAATCAAAGAAAAAGTGATTGCTGCTCATCGAGCCGGAATAAAGAGTGTGATTATTCCCAAAAGCAATAAGAAAGATTTAGAGGATATACCAAATTACGTGTTAAAAGATCTGAAATTTTATTTTGCGGACCAGGTGGACCAGGTTCTTAGAATTGCTCTGATAAGACCATTACCTCAAAAAGAAGTTGAAATTATACCCAAAACTGTACCTCAACATTTGTTAGCCCATTTACCTTCATAGACTGCTCAAATATTTAAAAACTATCTGAGAAATTTTAGCCATCGTTTTTTTTGTTGTTTCATCATTGGTCATGTCCATGGTTAAAATGCCTAAATAGTAAGGCCTGTTTTTTAGATTGACAATAGCAACATCATGGATTTTCCCTATATCATCACCTGTTTTATGATAAATTTTTATCCCTTCTGGAATACCCTGGGGAAGTCTATCGTCATAATCGCTTTTTTCCATAAAACCCAGCATTTCGGAGGTGAGTGAGGGAGAGGTTATTTCTCCCTTATACATCTTGATAAGCAAAACAGACATATCTTTTGCGGATGTTTTATTATCGATCATCCTGGTTTGTGTCAGTCCCCAACCGTCAACCAGCGTTTGAATTTTATCCATTCCAATTACCAAGCTAGCCAGAATATATGCGGCAGTATTGTCTGATTTTTCCATCATCAGACGGGCAAGGGTTTTTAATGAATAGGGAGTACCTGATGGATCGTATTGTATACTTCCGCTTCCATAGTTCTGGATGTCTTTGGGTTGAGGAATAATGATTTTTTCCAGATCAAGTTCATTTTTACCGGCTAAGTAATAAAGTGCTGCCAAAATGGGAATTTTATTTATCGAGGCGGCGGAAATAATAGTCTGTTCATGTAAACCATAATCTTTCTTATTGTTAATATCATAAACATAGACAGAGAAAGTTCCGGAAGTAGTAGAGATCTCTTTTTCTATACTTGTAATCAGACCGTTGTCGCTTAGAGTGTTAGTTTTTTGACCTGATTGATTGTTTTCGGGTTTCGATTTTTTCAAAGATAACGGAAGATAATTCTGTGACAGTTTTAATACTAAAAATAGAGAAATAAGTCCAAAGAAAATTATGATTAATATTTTTGGTTTTCGAAAATTCCTTCCTGTCTCAGCCTGACCATTATTATTCCTGTAGAGAGAATAATCGCGCATATTTTGTATTGTAACAAATATTAGTTTTGTAACCTTTTAGCGCGGACGCGATCTATTTTTTTCAGGTAAATTTTTCTCAGTCTAAGCGAAGCTGGAGTAATCTCCAGTAATTCGTTATCGGTAATAAAATCTAGGCATTGTTCCAGAGTCAATTTTACCGGAGGATCTAATTTTATCGCCACGTCAGAATTTTCTGTATGCATATTGGTTAGCTTTTTGCTCTTACATACATTAATATCAAGATCCTCGTCCCGTTTATTAATTCCGATGATCATGCCTTCATAAACTGTTTCCCCGGGACCTATTAAAGCAGTTCCTCTCTGCTGCGCAGTCTCTAATGCATAAGCGGTCGATATTCCAGACTCAAAAGCGATTAAGGCTCCGTTTCTGAGCTTGGGAACGTAATCGGATAAAGGTTTATATCCGATAAATCTGGTGGTAAATAAGCCGTTGCCGCCGGTTTTTCCCATTAGTACCCCTCTAAATCCCATAAGGTTCCTGGTTGAGATGGAAAAAAGGAAACGGGTTGTATTTTTATCTGTCGTTTTAACATCAATGATAGTCGCTTTCCTTCGCCCTATTTCTTCTACGACAACACCGATATAATCCTGATTAACTTCTATCATTACCTCCTCATAAGGTTCACATGATTGCCTTTCTATTTGCCGGAAAATCACCTGGGGCTTTCCTATCTGCATTTCATATCCTTCCCGTCTTAAAGTTTCCAAAAGAATTGAGAGGTGTAATTCGCCACGGCCTGAAATATCAAATCCACTTCCAACAGGATTAGGGTTGATTATAAGCCCTATATTGGTTTTCATTTCTTTTTTGAGCCTATTTTCTAATTGTCTGGCGGTTGTAAATGTACCTTCACGTCCTGCAAGAGGAGAAGTATTAGGGCCAATGGTTATTTTTAAAGTAGGATCACTTAATTTAATAAGCGGGAAACCGGTCGGATCAGATAAATCAGATAATGTTTGACCGATAGCGATATCATTAATGCCAGTGACCGCGATGATATCTCCAAATTGGGCATTTGGTACTTCTACTCGCGTCAATCCCACACTTGTATAAACATTCAGTATTTTATAATTACCGATCACGTTTTGGTGTTCCAAAACAGTCACATTTTGTCCTTGTTTTACTGAGCCCTGGGCAATTTTTCCAATGGCATACGTACCTTTATAACTATCAAAATCTAGGGTTGAGACGAGCATCTTAAACGGTTTATCCTTATCGAACTGAGGGGAGGGACTAATCGAGATAATTTTTTTAAACAAGGGGGTAAGACTTGCGGGGGAGCTGATATCTGAGGGATAAAATTCCCAGGCTTTCTCTTCACGTCCAATGGCGTAAATTACTGAAAAATCCAGATGAGTCTCATTTTTTGCCAATCGTAATATCAGATCCTCTGTTTCTTTTAAAACTTCATGAGGTCTGGCATCTTTACGGTCAATTTTATTGATAACGACGATAATTTTTAAGTTATTTTCGATCGCTTTTTCCAGGACGAACTGAGTTTGAGAAAGAGGTCCTTCAGCGGCATCGATAATCAGAAGCGCGCCGTCTACCATATTGATCACTCTTTCTATCTCACCGCTGAAATCTGCATGACCGGGTGTGTCAATGATATTTATTTTTGTATTTTCATACATTACCGAGGTATTTTTGGCCAGTATGGTAATTCCTTTTTCCCTTTCCAACTCTCCCCGGTCAAGAATGGTTGTCTGGTTCATCTCGGCCTGATTAGAGCGAAAAGTATGTGTTTGTTTGAGCATACCGTCGACCAGGGTAGTTTTACCGTGATCAACGTGAGCAATAATGGCGATATTTCTAATGTCCATATAAAAATAGACCCGCTAAATTATTCTTGCGGGTTAAAGAAATCCGTAAAATCAATCTACCTTATAGAATTATAACATAATTTGATCATAATTTATACTGAAATTTTAGATTTTATGTCTTTTTATCTTATAATAGAAAAATGAATTTAACAGGGGCGTTTTTTTTATCTGTCATTGAAGGAATAACGGAATTTCTTCCGGTGTCTTCCACCGGACATTTAATCTTATTTTCAAACTTCTTAAGGATAAGTCAAAGCGATTTTGTAAAAAGTTTTGAAATTTTTATCCAGCTTGGGGCAATTCTAGCAATAGTTGTTCTCTACTTCCGGAGTCTGGTACGAAGCTTCAAGATTTGGAGAATAATTATGGTTGCCTTTATCCCGACCGGAATTTTTGGCTTAATTTTATATAAATTTATCAAACATTTTTTATTGGGTAATTCATTGGTGGTGATACTGGCGCTGATTTTTGGCGGTTTGGCTCTTATTATTCTGGAAAAAATACATCAGGAAAAAGAGAGCCACACGGAGAATATCGAAAAAATGACTCTGACTCAAGCTGCTACCATAGGCTTATTCCAGTCAATTTCGATGATTCCCGGTGTCTCAAGAGCCGCGGCTACCATTTTTGGCGGAATGTTAATGGGTGTTAAAAGAAAAACTGCGGTCGAGTTTTCTTTTCTTTTGGCAATTCCTACCATGCTTTCAGCAACAGGACTTGATCTTGTCAAAAGTCAGTTAGGATTTAGTACTCAAGAGTGGATTCTGCTGGTTTTAGGTTTTACGGGAGCTTTTTTGACAGCCGCAATGACCGTCAAATTCTTTTTAAAATACATCCAATCTCATAATTTTATCCCATTTGGAATCTACAGAATCATCATAGCAATAGTCTTTTGGACGGTGTTATTGAAATAGTTTCCTTGCTATTTACCGGTTAAACAGATATACTTAGTGGATCTTATTAACTAAATACCGAACAAATTATGGGTGATTTTAATCAAAATTATCGGTCAGGTGGAGAAAGAGGTGGTAGAGGGTATGGAGGAAGAGGTTCCGGGGGACGAAGTTTTGGAGGTAGAGACGTAAGGAGACCGGCCATGCACAGAGCAACCTGTGCTCAGTGTGGTAAAGATTGTGAAGTTCCATTTCGGCCAAGCGGGGATAGACCAATATACTGTAGTAACTGTTTTGAGAGCAGGAGAAACGAAGACGGTAATTCAAGGGGATCAGCTGGAAGAAACTTCGGAAGACCAAATTTTGAAGAAAGACGAACATATTCAGAGGCCCGTGATGGTGGTGGAAAAGCTCGTGGCGGAGACAGCGGACAATTGATGGATCAATTAAAAAGTCTACATTTTAAATTGGACAAAATTCTCAATGTTTTAGAACCCAAAGTCATAAAACCTTCAACTCCAAAGAAAGAAGAAAAAGATAGCGCTTTAGAACCCAAAGTTGCAAAGTCTGCGGCTGTAAAGAAAAAAGTAAAAGAAGAAAAGGTGAAGACAGAAAAGAGTCTGGAGAATTAAGACTCAGTATCCGGCTCCGGAGGTAAAAATTCATCCCCGTTTGGTTTTTGTTTTGATGCATAATTGCCTGGTTTAATCCATTCGATATAGGTACATCCTGTAGCCTGTCTATTTGCTCTATCCCAACCGCTAGTAGAACATTTTTTCAACTTTTTACCGCTTGAAGTGGTGTACAAGACTAGCTTTTTGCCGCATAAAGGACAATCTTCGTCTAGTTCTTCAGTTGTACCATTTATCCATTCGATAAAATCACAACCTTCTGCTTTTTTGGTTTCTTTGTTCCATGAGTTTGTAGAACATTTTTTCAACTTTTTACCAAACCGGGTAATAACCAAAACAACAGGTGATCCGCATTTAGGACATTTTTCGTCTAATTCTTGAGGAGCGGCTATGAGCCATTTGACATAATCACAACCTTCATTACTTCTCGTTTCTTTATTCCAGGTACCTTTGGAACACCGTTGAAGCTTACGACCCGACGCAGTTTCAGTGATTTCGGCCAAACTCGAACCGCATTTGGGACATTTTTCTTCCATATAATTAATATACCAGATTTAAAGAAATTTTTCCCGAACAAATTAATACTTCGAAGATTTTAATAACGTCTCCAACTTTTTCAGGCTATTGTCCGAAAGTATAGAGATAGGGAATACTTTCCTGTGCTTTTGCAGTATCTTTCGTTTCTTTTCCAGCTCAGTGACGCTTGAGACGTCGGATTTGGTCAATAGAATAATTTCAGGTTTTTCGGTAAGTTGCGGATTAAACTTCCTCAATTCTTCCCGCACTATCCGGTAATCGGATTCCACGCTTTCTGATTCTACCGAAATACAGTGGAGAAGTAAGTTTACTTTCTCAATGTGCTTGAGAAACTTAATTCCCAGACCTTTTCCTGTTGAAGCACCCTCGATAAGTCCGGGAATATCAGCCAGAACTTTCCCATCCATGGTTCCCAGATTGGGTTCTAAAGTTGTGAATGGATAGTTGGCTACTTTCACGTTGGCAGATGTGAGGGCGTTTAGAAGGCTGCTTTTTCCGGCATTTGGAAGACCGACCAGGCCATAATCTGCGATTAATTTCAAGACGATCTTGAGGTTTCGTTTCTGTCCAAGTTGCCCAGGTTCACCGTGAAGGGGAGTGGTGTTACTAGGTGAGCGCAAAGCATGAGTTCCACTACCTCCTTTTCCACCTTTGCATATGAGTAAATTTTGATGGACATCGGAAAGCTCAATCACTTCTTTTGTATCCTGATCGGTAAGGATACATCCCAGGGGTAAGGAGATGGTGATATCTTTGCCATCTTTACCTGATTTTCTCAATTTTCCACCCATCTTTCCATCCTCGGCTTTTCTGATCTTATTTCCCAAAAATTGGTTTAATCTTGTCAAATCAGAGGTGACAGAGATAAAAACATCTCCTCCGGTTCCACCGTTGCCTCCATCAGGGCCGGCCCCGTACCTGGGATAAAATGAGGCTTTCCCGTTACCGCCGTTTCCGGCCTGAAAAATGACTTCTACTTCGTCAACAAACATAAAAGCATTATACTGCTTTTTCAAATCTTCATAAAATCTTCATCCTTTACTGTATAATATGTGGGTACTATGCGGATACTGGTGATTGAAGACGAACGACGCTTAGCCAATATTATAAAAAAAGGCCTTACTGAAGAAGGATTTGCTGCGGATGTGGCATATGACGGAGAGGAGGGACAATATTTGGCAGAGTCGGAAAGTTATGATCTTATTATTCTGGACGTCATGCTTCCTAAACTTGATGGATTGACGTTGTGTAAAGATCTCCGTAAGAAAAACATAAAAACTCCTATTCTTATTCTTACCGCAAAATCAACTCTCGAAGAAAAAGTAGCAGGACTTGATAGTGGAGCAGATGACTATCTCACCAAACCATTTGCTTTTTTAGAACTTCGGTCCCGGATACACGCCCTTATAAGACGAAGTAAACAAGAACCTTCTCCAATTCTTACCATTTCTGATTTGGAACTCGATCCCATAAAACATCATGTAAAAAGAGACGGAAAAATAATTACACTCACTCCGAAAGAATTCTCCATCTTGGAACTTCTTCTTCGTCATAAAGATGAAGTTGTAAGCCGGACGATGATTATCGAACACGTCTGGGATTATAACTTTGATAGCATGAGTAATGTGGTTGACGTCTTTGTGGCAGCACTTCGGCGGAAAATTGACAAAGGAGAAGCAATCAAACTTATTCATACTCTTCATGGTGTGGGATATAAGATAAGTGAGGGTATATGAATACTAAAAGTATCCGCTTTCGTCTGACATTCTGGTATACGGTTTCATTGATCGCTGCAATTATCGTTATCTTTACCAGCTTTTATTTTGTTACCCGGCAGACTCTCCATACCCAGACTGACAGTACTTTGACTTCTCATAGCGAAAAGATTGTTGAAGTGGTAACCAGAGAGGGATCGAATATGCATCAGGCGATAGCAAAAGAAGCTTTTGTCGAAGAGTTTAGTAATATTCCCGGCATGCTTGTGGTCATTATGAATAGCTCCGGCATGATCGTCAGCAGCTCACAAACAGTCAGCCCTACAGATAGCGTGATCAGAAACCTCTTTGAAAGAGCGAGTCTTTCCGGAAAACCTTTCTTTGCCGATCAGACTATAAGATCTCAAAATTTACGTTTCTTAACCACACCTATATTTCAAAATAATTCTTTTCTTGGGGTTGTCATCATGGGCCATCCGATTGATGTAATTCAAAAAGCGCTCAATAGTCTGGTTTCTACGCTGGGGATAGTTTTTGTGGTCTTTCTAATGCCTGCAATGTTAGGCGGGTATCTAAATGCCCGGGGTGCAGTGGCTCCAATTTCTGCTATTTCTGAAAAGCTGAAACAGATTAATTCCGGTAATTTGAACAAGCGTATCGAAAATCCTCATACGGCTGATGAGATTGAAGAACTGGCAGTAGCCTTTAACAGTTTGCTTGACCGGCTTCACAGTGCTTTTATCCGGGAACGACAATTTATCGGAGATATCGCACATAAACTGAAAACTCCTTTGGCGACTCAACGGAGTAATATCGAAGTTATCCGTTCAAAAGACAGAGAAAAGAAGGAATATATAAATGCTCTGGATGAGACACTTATTGATAATAAAAGAATATCGGGAACGCTTGAAAACATTTTGGATCTCGCCTGGTCAGAGGCAGAAATAAACACACAATTTGAAACGTTTAATCTATCAGAACTTATTGAGGAGATTCGTGAATTAGCCATAAAAATGGTTACTTCCAAGAATATCAAGATTATGGGAGAAATTGAGCCAAATATCAAAATACACGGGAAAAGAGATAAACTTTTTCATGCAGTCCTTAATCTAGTTGACAATGCAGTGAAATATACACAAGAGAAAGGGACAATTTTTATTACGCTTAATAAGACACCCCACAAGGTTCATCTACAGATAAAAGATAACGGTATGGGAATTTCCAAAAGCGATTTACCACATATCTTCGAGCGGTTTTATAGAGGATCAAAAAATGAAAACACTCCCGGTTCAGGTCTTGGTCTTGCTATTGCTCAAGCAATCATTTCCTCGCATCATGGGAAAATAGATATCGAGAGTAAAGCGGGACAAGGCACCATTGTATCTATTTCGTTTCCCATCACTTAAACTTCTTCCTGACATTAATTAAATCCTCATAATCTGATTTCTATACTGTACTAAAAGGAGGTGAAGAGAATGGATAAAATTGATGTTCAGGTACAAAAAACCTCATTAGTATCTGCTAAAACTTTTGGAATATGTTTGGCAGCAGTCGCAATTACAGTTGTTGCTGTTACCTTGTTTAAAGTACCGGTATCAACAATTGGTACAGCCGCAATCCTATTGGTCTGTCCGCTTCTTCATCTATGGATGATGAGAGATGGCGGGCATAAACATTAAGGTGAGGTTTGATTGTTCCACTCCTTCATAATTTCTTAATCTTCTCTATTGTATTCTCTAAGCGATGAATCTTTTAGTAAGTGCATCATTTATTGCTTCTTTCTTTGCGGGTGTTGCGGCACTTTTTGCTCCCTGCTGTATTACTGTGCTTCTTCCTACTTACTTTGCCTCAATCTTTAAGCAAAGGACGAAAGTCTTTTTAATGACCTTTGTATATTTCTTAGGCCTGTTAACGATCTTTCTACCGTTAGGCTTGGGTGCTACATTCCTGACACAACTTTTCAGTCAGTATCACGACATAATATTTATCTTGGGAAGCATATTTTTAATCTTTTTAGGAATGACACTTTTATCGGGCAAACAATTCTCTTTACCCATCTCTATTCATCCTGAGTTGAAGAAATATGATTTCATTTCGGTATTTGTATTAGGTATATTTTCTGCCATAGCCACAACCTGTTGCGCCCCAGTTCTGGCTGGAGTCCTGACACTCTCAGCCCTACCGGGATCATTTATTCTCGGAGGGATATATACGTTGGCCTATGTATTAGGAATGGTGATCCCACTTTTTATCATTGCCGGATTTTTGGATAGAGTAAATTTCACAAACAAGTTTTTTGCCTTTAGGAAAACTGTAAGTTACAAATTATTTGATCAAACAGTACATCTTAATTTGGCCAACTTTTTTTCAGGATTTATGTTTGTTGTATTGGGAACGGTTATCCTTTATCTTGCTAGAACCAATCAGCTTACCTCACATTCATCGTATCAAGTATCGATGAACATATATCTAACAGAGTTTATCAAGTCGATAGGGAGTATTACCGGATTAATTCCAGAGATCATTTGGGCGGGAATATTTTTTTGTATATTTTTATTAATTGTTTTTTTAGCCCTCAGACAGTGGCTTAATCTTACTAAAGTTAAAAAATAGGAGGAATATTTATATGAAATATAAAACTGAACTCTATATACTAGTAGGAACTGCATTTTTAGTCGTGGTTGTATGGTTACTAACTGGTAATAATAAAAATACCGGCCAAGCGGTTTCCTCAAATCCAACAGAGCAAGTATCCGATCCTATGGCTGATATGCATCGGCCTAAACCGTCGGATTCAAAAATATTTGATAACTTAATCGGAAAATCTGCTCCTGATTTTACTCTGGAAAGCTATGACGGGAAAAAATATTCATTAAGCAGTCTCAAAGGGAAAAACGTACTGCTTTTTTTCAATGAAGGACTGATGTGTTACCCGGCCTGCTGGAATCAGATTGCTGCTTTTGGAAGTGACGGGCAGTTTAACCAGAAAAACACAGTCGTACTTAGCATTACCGTTGATCCGAAAGGTGACTGGCAACAGGCTATCGCTAAAATGCCGGAGCTTGGTAAAGCAACAGTCTTATTTGACACTGATCGTAGCGTTTCCGCCGCATACGGTGTTATGACGTTAACCTCATCTATGCACCGCGGACAGTTTCCGGGACACAGTTATGTAATTATTGATAAAGAAGGGAATGTCCGTTTGGCCCGCGATGATGAGCAAATGGCGGTAAGGAATAAAGAGCTTTTAGTGGAAATCGATAAGCTTAAGTAGAAGCACAATTATGGTAAAAAAGGTAGTTGGGGGATTCATTCCATTCATATTCATACACCTTATTTGCTGCGGAGCGCTGTTATTTTTCCTGATTTCTGGCGGCTACCTTCTTCTCATAAGACAGGAGGGAAGCAACAAAGTTTTTCTTATCCCCGCTTTTCTTTTAAGCGGAGTAATATTTTGGCTCTATCAATATCACGGAAATTGCTGCAAAAAGAAAGAGCAAAAGTCATTCGGCGATCATGTATTGAGTTATTCTCTCTATATACTCCTTTCCCTAATTTTGGGTTTTATCTTCATCATCTACGTTTTTATCCCTTGGTGGATTCCCAATTACAAAGGTGGTATATTGCTTCCTTAGTTTAACAGAAGCGAATTTGATCTGCTGCGTTTTTTGCTCCTATACAGATACCAAGTGCCCGTCAAAGCAAATATAATATACATTATGGGAAAAGATTATTATCATAGATTTGGGTTTATTTTAAAAACCCTTTGATGGGGATTTATCTGAGATGAGCTTACAAGCAAGGTTTAAAAGATGTTGTGTCGTTGGGTTTACAGCCTGACTTTGATAAAAAAGATTTTTCATGCTTACTTTCCGGATGCGGGAATGAACAAACAGCCGATACATTTATCCAGTTTGTAACCCGAAGAAATAAAAACGCGAAGATTTATATTATTGACTTGGGCGATGAACAGATAAAAGCTATTCAAAAATTGGTTGCTTTCAAATGCAAAGATTATAACGTTGAGATACACCAAATAAACGCTCTTGATTTGGAAAAAATTATTAATCTCAAATCATTGGACTGGATAGAAACCGACGGATTTATGGAATATTTCGATAACCGGTCTTTGGAAAAATTGTTGCAAGTTTGGCATAGACTTTTGAAAAAAGATGGTTTTATCACTACCCGCGATTGTGTCACCGAAGGAAAATTGACTCAAATCGCAGATTATTTAAGAATAAATATTGCCTATCAGTGGTTGGGAGTAAAACTGTATACACATACGAAACAAGATTTTAATAAGTTATTTGCAAAAATTGGTTATAAATATTTCTTGGGAAACACGTGGCTTTACTCTTACCGAAGATTCGCTTTGATTAAAGTATAAATATACATTATTATTAAAAAGGACAGAAAAGGATTTAATTGCTATATGAATTTTGATTACACCGTTACCACTGAGAAAACATTTGATGAAGCAGTAAAAGCGGTTGAACAAGAAACGAAAACTGCCGACTTTCGGGTGCTCTATGTCCATGATGTCACCGTGACTTTGAAAGAGAAGGGTTTTGAGATTGAACCATATAAGATAATTGAGATTTGCAATGCAAAAAGTGCATATACCGTGTTGAAAGCCGATCTAAAAATCGGTCTTTGCTTACCTTGCAAGATCAATGTCTACCGGAAAAACGACAAAACGTACATCTCCGGCATGAGACCAATTGTCCTATCTCAATTTTTTCCAAACGCTGACCTCGGTAATTTGCCTGATGAAGTAGATGTCATTATTAGAGGGATCATTGATAGGAGCAGATAAGATTTACGATATGAGCGATATAAAAACAACTGCTATTCTTACATGCCCGAAGTGTAATGGTCAACAGGAAGTAGTCATGCCCACTGACGCCTGCCAGCACTTCTACAAGTGCCAAAAGTGCGGTGAGATGTTAAAACCTAAAGAAGGAGATTGTTGTGTATTTTGTTCTTATGCAGATACAAAATGTCCTCCGAAGCAAAAAGAGATTAGTTGAATGGAAAAAAGAAATAAGTAATCCTAGTTTCTCGCTAAATTTTGATGCTTGACCCAGAACCACCTTTACTATATGATATTTACATATATGTGCAGGACGTGTGGTTGCTCCTTCCGCTCAAGGGATTTTGGTAATGTTGAAAGATTTATAGAACCATGTATTCTTCTTCTTTTATCAAAATGTTCTTCGCATGGGTATGGACTTATGGAAGATTTGAAAAAGCATTGCGGCGAAAAAGTTGATATTGGGGACCTATACAGGACGTTGCGAAGAATGGAACGGGATGGCTGGGTAACATCCGATTGGGAAAGAAATGTTGCTGGTCCGGATAGAAGGACTTATACGATAACTTCGGAAGGTAAAGATTTTTTAGAGAAAGCCTCTTCTTCCCTCACCCGTACAGATAAACTTATTCATAGGTTCTTGGAAGGTTATCAAAAGAGTCAATCAGTATGAGACTATCAATAATTCTTTCGACAAAAAATAAAGAAACCAACTGGAACGCCTTCAGGTTGGCTAATTTGGCTTTGTCCAAAGGCGATATGGTGACGATATTTCTTACTGGTGAAGGTGTAGAGTATGAACAGATGAGTTCTCCCCAGTTCAACATCAAGGAACAGATTGGAATGTTTTTGCAATCAAATAAGGCAAAGGTTATCGCTTGCGGTACATGCATGACAATTCGCAAACAAAGCAGTAGCGAGGAATGTCCCGAAGGCGGGATTGAGGATTTATACAGTCTGACTGTTAATAGTGATAAAGTTATTACATTTTGAAACATGGATGTTTTTAGTAAACTCCTAGCCTTGTCTTTTTGGGAAAAGCTTGTTAATTCCCATGGATTCTTGGCGATGTTTTCCTTGATTCTGTTCGGCGCTGGTATTGTGCTTTATTTTGTAGTGAAAAAAAGCAGTTATTTTATTGTTTGGTTGCAAAGCGTGCTGCTGCTTCTTTTTATTAATCTGGTTCTACTTGATATCGCCGGCTTAATTGTCTATGTTCCGTATCGTGCCAGTGGCGGACCAAGGACGCTTCTTATGGCGTCTGAATCGACAGCTTGGCTTCACAGCGTTATCTTCGAACACAAAGAATTTTTAGCCTTTGCTCCACCACTGCTTATTTTAGTAGCTTTTCTGCTGGCTTATTTTCTAAGAAAAAATTTTAACAATGAGAAGGTTCTGGTGTTGCGAAGGTCGCTTTTATTTTCTCTAATAAGCGCTCTCGTTCTCGTTTTATTGGTAGCGGCAGAGGCAGTCCTCGTAACTAAGGCTGCACCGCTAAAATGAATTATGGAAAATCAAGACACGCTTTACATATCAAAAGCAAATAACCTTTTAGTTTCTAGCGGTCTGACACTGACTGTTTTTTGGATCTTAAATATCTTAAAGACTGCTTTCCCGACTGTAAAAAGTTTCTTAATATTCTATGAGCCAGTTGGGCCTTTATCTGGTTTATATATCATCTCTATACTTTTCTTCATTCTACTTACAGCTATCTTTATTAGCTTCAAAATTAGAAGCCAAACGCACGCTTACCGGATTTATGTTGTTTCAATAATTTTGTTTGTAATTATGGTTTCCCCTCCTATTTTTGAACCCATCGCTCACATATTAGGAGGAAAATAATACTATGGATACGCAAAAAACAATCATCATTTTAGGCGGCGGTACCGGAGGACTGGTGGCGGCTAATGAGTTGAGTAAGAAGGCAGGGAAAAAAGCCAAAATAATTTTGATTGATAAAAACAAAAACCATGTCTTTGCTCCCTCATTTTTATATCTTATGTTGGGAAAGCGCCAAGCAGAGAAGATACAAAGACCACTTAGCCGGCTGAGAAAGAAAGGTATCGAGTTTATCAATGATGAAGTAGTAAGGATAGATCCTACAAGCAGGAAAATTAAAACTCGAAAGCAGAATTTTCACTATGACTATTTAATAATCTCGCTTGGGGCCGAATTTGCTCCGCAGAATTTATCAGGACTTGACAAAAGCGGCCACAATCTCTACGAGCTGAAAGAAGTAGAAAAGCTGCGTGATACCTTAAAAAAATTTACTGGTGGTCGTGTGGCGATTGTTATTTCCTCTCTGCCGTTTAAATGCCCGGCCGCTCCTTACGAAGCCGCGTTTTTACTTGATGAGTATTTTCAAAAAAAGGGCATAAGAGATAAGACTGAACTTACCATTTTTACACCAGAAAGTTTACCAATGCCTGCGGCCGGCCCTGAAAACGGTAAGGTAATTCGTGCGATGGTTGAAGCAAGGAATATCAAATTTATTCCAGAAGTCAAGCTTTCTTCGGTTGATCCTGGCAAAAGAGAGCTACTATTTTCCGCCCAAGGCGGATCCGCCTCTGGCGGAGAAAGAAATAAAACATCACGGTTCGATTTGCTTATCTATGTACCTCACCATCAGGGTCCGAAAGTTATAAGAGATTCCGATATGGGCAATCAAATGGGTTGGATATCTGCTGACGGGAAAACGTTCAAAACGAAATATGAGAATGTTTTTGCTATTGGCGATATTACCGCTATTACGCTTGTGTCAGGAAAGCCGTTACCAAAAGCCGGCGTCTTTGCTCACTTTGAGGCGGAAGTGGTCGTAGAAAATATTACCGCAGAGCTTAACAGACTTCCGGCTGAAAAGGAATATGATGGACGCGCCTTTTGCTTCTTAGAGCTTGGATACGGAAGAGCTGGATTTGCAGGTGGTAATTTTTACGCCGAGCCCGCCCCGATTGTCAAAATGAAGCGGCCGGGTAGAATATGGCATTGGGGCAAGATATTATTTGAGAAATACTGGCTGTGGAAATGGTTTTAAAATATTAAAAGGTCGATCTCTTATTCAATTAACTTAACTCACTAAGAAATATGAAACTATCAAGATTAATGCATGTTGTGAGTGTTGTCGCCGGG
>Ga0209541_10004716_pt1 | contig 24093 bp, 25 predicted proteins | sample RifCSPlowO2_01_FD_184027 | JGI IMG/M metagenome (GOLD analysis project Ga0209541, IMG submission 184027) | Groundwater microbial communities from Rifle, Colorado - Rifle CSP2_plank lowO2_0.1 (SPAdes) (version 2) | ecosystem: Environmental > Aquatic > Deep subsurface > Groundwater | place... | reverse complement strand
GAACCTTAACCTATCTGGAAGATGATACCATTTATGCAGGAATTATAAATTTTTCAAGGCCCTTACTTCCATGGCTTCCTGTGAACTTTACTCTTAATTATGTAAATGCAGGATCTAATTATAAAAGTCTGGAAGTATTAAGCATATTAAGTGCTGCTTTTGCAGAAGAGACTTGTGAAACAATTTGTTATAATAAGGCAACATATAGTTTTACTACTTAGTAGAAACCTTTAAATATTAGCTTTTCAAAATATTTATTATATGAAAGGAGGTGCAATAGGTGATAAATAAAAAAGGTATAAGTCCTTTAATCGCTACTGTTCTTTTAATTGGTTTCACAATTGTTTTAGCTGCTTTAGTTATAAGATGGGGTTCTGAGCTTGTTACTGGTTTAACAAAAGAGGAACAATGTAATAATGAAGGCCTAATTGAATGTACTAGCAATGTTGATTTAATTATAAATACCGCTGATCTCGATAGCACATCAAATCCTCAAAATGTTGATCTAAGTTTAACAAGCAACGGAAAAAAAGATATCACAGAAGGTTGGATTGTTAGAATTCATAAAGATTCAGGAGAAGTTATTGCTGAAAATTTAGCAGGAATAATAGCCGGGCAACCAGGTGCAAATCAATTACTAAAGTATTCTACAGTTGGTTTTGAAGTGGCAGAAGATCCTGTGGGTGATCCCTGGGGAATTATTCGTGCAGATGCGACCGCAATCCCACCTATACCTCTAGGTACAGATTTCGATGATTGTGATGATAAATTCTGTGGAATCTCAGTAATACCAAAAATAAAGCATACTACAGATAAAGGAGATTCTTGTATAATAACATGCGGTCAATCAGAAAAAAGAAAAACCTTTGATTCTATAACTTAATTTCTTTTCTTATTTTAAATATTAACAGTAGAAACCTTTAAATATTAGCTTTTCAAAATATTTATTATATGAAAGGAGGTGCAATAGGTGTTAAGTAAAAAAGGTATAAGTCCTTTAATCGCTACTGTTCTTTTAATTGGTTTCACAATTGTTTTAGCTGCTTTAGTTATAAGATGGGGTTCTGAATTATTTTCTAGTCAGATTAAAACTCAAACTTGTGATAATGAAGCAACAATAATTTGTACAAGTGATGTTGATTTAGGGATATCAACAGTTGTTTTTGATAATATCCCTGATACAGGTGATGAAAAACTTCAAATTGGGTTAGTAAGTAATGGAAAACAAAATATTGACAAAGGGTTCATAGTACGAATTCATAAGATTGATGGAACTGTTATTGCTGCAGAATCTACAGGTATTTTAAATCAATATGAAACATTAACCCTTCAAGTTGATCCGACAGATTTCGAACCTGATCTATTGCTTGCAGACGCACAAGATGCAAAAGACAATTGCCCAACAGATAAATTCTGCGGAATTTCAGTAATACCAAAAATAAAGCATACTACAGATAAAGGAGATTCATGTGATGTTACTTGTGGACAATCTGAGAAAAGATCAGCAATTACATCAATAGTACTTACCTAATTATTTTTTCTTTTTAATATGAAAAAAGGAGACGTATGGATATCAGCCGTATTATATATGGCTCTTGGAATTATCATCTTAGTAATAGTTCTTTCTGTTGGAATTCCAATTGTCAACAAAATCAGAGACAAAAACATAGCAATCAATACAAAAGAATTAATGCTAGACTTAGATAGAAATATTAGAACTGTTTATAGCGAAGGCCCAGGTTCCAGAAGACCTGTAAAACTTCAAATTACTAAAGGCACTTTTTCCATAGATGAAGCTGCCAACACAATAACCTGGCAATTCACAACCAAAGTTTTGTTATCCCAGCCAGATATAGAAGTTCAGGAAGGTAGCTTAACCATACTAACAAGAAAAGCTGCTCAAGAAAAAGAATACATAACCAGTTACAAACTAGACTATGATACTATCCTAACATTGCAATCAACAGCAGGAACTAATTTCTTATCAGGAAAAACTAACTTAATAATCACAAATCAAGGTAATAATGTAATTCTAATTGATGTGTACTAGATACCGAAAAATATATAAGGAAAGCTACTCAAATTTAATTTGACAAAATGCCAAAAAATGAGGTGGTAGTAAAGGAAGAATTAGAAGACTTTAAAATAGATTTAAAACCTAAAATTCCTCAATTTCCAGATGTTGATCTAACTCAAGTTAATTTAAAATATCCTTTAATTGCGCCTTATGCTTTTGCTCATCTATTCTGGGATTTCAACAATAAAGAATTAGTTTATTTTGTAGAAGAACCAGGCCTAAACCTAGAAGAGATAAGAGTTCTTGATCTTCTTGAAGATGGCATAAAACAATTAGTAAATATAAGCTTTTTAGCTGTAAAAGATGGAGATACAGTAATCAAATATCTTGAAAAAAATATTCGAGTTCTATTAAGAGAATTAAAAATAGAAATCTCAAATAATTCATACCAAAAAATTATGTATTTCATATACAGAGATTTTGTAGGTCTTGGAAAAATAGAACCTTTTCTTTGTGATTACTTTATAGAAGACATAGAATGCAATGGAGTTAATTTTCCAATTTACATTATTCATAGGAAATATAGGAATTTAAGAACAAATATAATTTATGACAATGCAGACAGACTAGCAACTTTTGTTGAAAGATTAGCACAGAAATGTGGTCATTATATTTCATATGCTACTCCCTTATTAGATGGATCGCTTCCTGACGGGTCTAGGGTAAATGCTACATTCACAGAAGACATAACTTCAAGAGGACCAAGTTTTTGTTTTACCGAAGGATATTTACAACTAGGCGATGGCTCAATAAAGAAAATTGATAGATTATTTAATGACGCAAAATATAAATTTCCCACAAAACTTGAAAATGGTAATGAAATAGTTCAAATTCATAACATAACCTGTTGTGGTGTTGATGAAAAAACATTAATTCAACAAAATTCTAGGCTAAGAACAATAATTAAACTAATTCCACCCAAGGAATTAGTCAAAGTTGAATTGGAAGATGGGTCATCCATAACCACAACCACAAATCACTTATTTCATGTTGCTGATGAGAAACTAGAATTAATCGAAGCTAAGGATCTTAAAAGAGGAATGCTGGTTCCAATACCAAAAAAAATCGAAATAGTTGGATGTACCCAAAAGATTGATACCTACTCAATAATTAAGGAATTCTCATATGCATACAAAGTATGTTTGATATCAAGTCCCATAATAAAGGAAATTGTTACAAGTGAAATAACAAATTATCAAAATCAAGCAGAGAATTTTAGAGTGAAAATGGCCGAGGATTATGGAACTCATGGATCATACTTTTATGAGATAACAAACAGAGGAAATTCGATTTCCTTTGAAATCTTAGATAGTTTATGTAAAAACACAACCAAAAACTTCGAAGATCTTGGTGAACTATCATTAGTAGTTTATGGTGGGGGCGTTAAAGGTAAATCTAAATCAATTAAAGTACCAAAGGAAGTTGATGAAGATTTGGCCTATCTTACAGGTATGATAATAAGTGATGGACATCTGTCTAAAGACTATTTAGATATCTCCTGTTTTGAAGAAGGATGTAAAGAATCTGCTAAAAATAAATTAATTAGTAAATTTGGAAAATGTAATGAATATTACAACGGATCAAGATTATATTTATGTAACATATTTGCCCCATACTTTTTCAATAAAGTATTTGACATACCATATGGAAACAAATCAAATAAAGTAGTCATACCAAGTATAATATCCAAATCCGATAATAAAGTTATAGCAAGTTTTATAAAAGGATTATTTGATGGCGATGGAACTTGTAAGTCCGGTTTAAGTTATAAAACTCATTCTAGAGATCTTGCTGAAGGGCTAACATACCTACTAGCGAGACTTGGTATTTACTCATACTTAAGAAAGAACAAAATAACTAGTGAGAAATATGAATATAAGTTAAATATTCCTTCACCTTATTATAATGTTTATCTGAATATTATTGGGTTCGATAATAAAGAGAAGTTAAATTCATTAAGTAAGTTGGTTTCTCTACAGCAAGATCATAAAACATTTACTAGACATGATAGAATCCCAGCCAAACCTGTAATTAGAATTATACAGAAATTAAATTTATCTAAGAACAAATTATCGAAAAAAGTTAATGTGGATTATAATAGGTTCTATTATGATACCTTTTCTAGAAGTTTAGTCAGAAAATTGATTGAAGAATTTAAGAACTATGAGCTTAAGGACTGCGAAGAAGAACTCGAATATGTCCAGTGGCTTATAGAGACACAACAAGAATTTGTAAAAGTTAGTAAAGCAGAACTAATCCAAAATACTGATAATATTCCTGTTTATGATATAGAACTAGAACCTTGCAAATTTTTCATCGCTGGAAATAAACCAATGAATGTTTTTGATACAATAAGAAAATTTACACAAAAACCATGGCCACCAACCAAACTTGTACAATTAAGTACATTAAATCCTCAAATGCTCGCATATCTTTGGCTTCTTGTAGAATATGAAACAAATATCATGGTTATTGGAGGCACAGCTTCCGGTAAGACCACATTGCTAAATGCCTTAGCATATTTTATACCACCTCAAGCGAGAGTTGTATCTATTGAAGATACAAGAGAATTAAATCTTCAGCATAGTAATTGGCTTCCATCTGTTGCCAGAGAAGGTGTAGGCCTTACGAATCTTGTAGGCCAAAAATATGGTGATGTAACTTTATTTGATTTACTCAAAGAAAGTTTCAGACAAAATCCAGATTATGTGATTGTAGGAGAAGTTAGAGGTAAAGAAGCCTATGTTTTATTCCAGGGTATGTCTTCAGGTCACCCATCATTTGGAACAATGCACGCTAATTCAGTAGATACAATGCTAAGAAGATTAGAAACTCCTCCAATAAACCTGAGTCCATCGCTAGTTGAAATTCTAGATATAGTTATTGTCATGACTCAAACAAAGATTAAGGGTACACAAGTAAGAAGAGTCAGAGAGATAAATGAAATTATTAGCGTCAAGGAAGGCAGTAATGCACAAATTCACACTCCTTTCAAATGGGATCCAATCAATGATAAATTTACATTTAGTAAGCAAAGTTATGTTTTCAGCAAGATAAACTTACATCAAGGGATTAGCCAAACCGAATTACTTAAGGAAATGGAAGTCAGAACAAAACTAATAACAGTATTATTCAATAAAGGGATATTTGATTTTTTAGAGTTCAGGAATATTGTCAACGAATATTATAAGGATCCAAAGGCAGTATTGAAAAGATACAATATTATTTAATATGTCAATTGATACAATAAAACAAAATGCAGAAATTCTAAATGAGGCTATAATAAAATTCAATTCTTTCAAACTAGAACTAGATTCATTGCAGAAGAATAAACAAACTACAAAAGACAAATCCACAAAGAAAGTTATTGATGAACAAATTATGAAAACACAATCAAAGCTAAGTGAATTAACAAATTACATTATTAAAATTCAGATGAATATTCAAAAACTAATTGATGAGGAGTTATCGGGAAATGCAGTACAACATACTTGAAGAGTCAAAGAGAATATTGGAGTATGCCAATAAATTATCAAGTTCTGAAACATATTACAGAAATATAATTTCTAATGTTCAAGCATTAAAGAACAGATTCAAACTAAACCAAATAGATGAAAGAACCTTCAAAAATACTATGAACAGCTTATTACAAGGACAAAATTACAACGTCTTAATACAATCCCTTCAGGAATACAAAACAAATGTGTTAAATAATCTACGGCAAACTAATGCCAATCTTTTCGAGGTAATTGAAAGAGACTTAAAGCAAACTTCACCTACCGAAGTGAAAAATATAAAGGCAATTATGAGTTCAACAAGAAAAGATCATATTTCCGAAGTGGAAGTTAGAAGATTCAAAGAATATTTGAGAAAAAAAGAACTAGGTGCCAAGAAAATAAATTTGGATTACTCTATATATAGTTCTAATCCTTATGCTCGCACATCAAACCAATTTGCAGATAAATTAAGTTATTATTTAATAAATAAATATCCAGAAATTTTCAAACCACTTTTTGAATCTGTTAGGATGGCTGACATAAAACTTATTTCTTCTACATACTTAAGTATTCTAATTTTTACAACAATAATTAGTTTTCCTATTTTAACCCTAATTTTTTTTTTAATTACACTTAAATTAGCAACTGCATTTGCTCTTGGATTCCTAGGTATGATTGCAACTGCTTTCACAATCTACGTTTATCCATTAAGTGTAATAAGCTCAAGAAAAAGAAAGATTAAAGCTGATTTAGTATTTGCAACTGTACATATGGCAGCAATTTCTGGATCGGGAGTACATCCAACAAAAATCTTTAAGCTACTATTAGAATCAGCTGAATATAAATATCTTGAATCAGAACTCAAGAAAATACTTAATCACATTAACTTATTTGGTTATAGTCTGTCTACTGCTTTGAGAAATGTTGCCTCGCAAACTCCATCATATGAATTAAAAGAGCTCCTAAATGGTATGGTAGCAACTATAGAAACAGGTGGAGAATTAAAAAAATACCTTCAAGATAAAGCAGATGATTCACTTAATCAGTATAAACTAGACCAAAAAAAGAGATTAGCAGTTTTGAACACATTTTCCGATATTTATACTGGGATATTAGTAGCAGCTCCATTATTATTCCTTGTAACATTAGCTATCTTAGATAAAATTTCACCTGCCATAGGAGGCATTCCAATCACAACAATAGCAGCAGTAGGAACTTTTATAGGAATTCCAATTGTTAATATTGGATTCATTTTGATAATAAATGTAACACAGCCAGAAATATGAGAATAGATTTTAAATTAAAACATATAATAGGATTATCGCTGGGAATAGTTATTATTTTATTAGATTTCATATTATTCCGTGGCACTAGATTGTTTCAACCTGCTTTAGGTATTGGTGTTTTTGTATCAATATTTATGTTATGGTTAGATATAATTACAGAAAATAAAAGACAAGCTGAGATTGAATTTAAATTCTTAGAATTTGTTAGAGCTTTAGTAGAAACAATAAAATCTGGAATCCCTATTCCAAAGGCAATCCTCCATATAGGTAACGCTGATTACGGTGCATTATCTCCCTATGTTAGAAAGCTAGCTAACCAGGTAGAATGGGGGATGCCATTAAGAGAAGCACTTGAAACTTTCGCAAGAGATACAAATAATAGAGTTATAATAAGGTCTATATCCATAGTCATGGAAGCAGAAAGGAGTGGTGGTAATATTAGTGAAGTTCTATCAGCTGTCACAATGTCTATACTCCAAATAAAGAAAATAAAAGATGAGAGAAAATCTAATACATATTCTCAAATGGTCCAAGGTTATTTCATATTCTTTGTTTTTATAATTATTATGTTAGTTCTTCAAATATATTTAATGCCTCAATTAGCTGACATTAGCGGTACAATTGCCATAGGTGTAACAGGAGGTTTTGAAGCTTACCTCGAAGGAGATGAAGTAACAACACAAGGAGGTATTGATTTTGATAGCCTATTCTTATCTCTAACCATGATTCAAGGATTTTTTGCAGGCATTATGATAGGTAAGTTCGCCGAAGGTGAACTTAAAAGAGGACTTAAGCATTCCTTAATAGTTATGATAATCAGTTATTTAATTATTACGACTGTCAGAGGAATTTAGATGAAAAAGGGTGTCTCTTATATTGATATATCTGTTAGTGCAGGCATTTTTATCTTATACTTATTATTTATTTTTGTGACATTAAGACCAGGTATCAAAGAAGACATTAAAGGTGAATATCTTATCCAAATTCTCCAGCGCGCTTTGTATAATAATATAACTATGGAAGTAGAAAAATATCCATTATTTATTTATTATGATCCTGGCTATGATCTTGGTGGACCTCTAGGTATTGCGACAGAAGGGATAATTGTAATGGACAACTTCCCATTTACATGGCGTTATACAGATTATTTACTTGAAGAAAACACAACCAGAATTAATGACACAATATTAAGTACTGATGAAGGAATTAGTTTTAATATTAAACCTATGCCAGGTAATCCAGATAAATATACTCTAACTATGCGTGTACAAGATTTAATACCTTCTCTTTCTACACCAAATACCTTTTGGATAATTCACTCTAGCAGTTTTAACCTTACACCAGATGATGGTGTAGATTTTGGTGATCCTCCAGATACAGAAACACCTAGAATTCTCACTCCAGACCATTATTTCTATCAATTTGGTGTCAGGGAATCTCTATTTGGTATAAATTTAGAAGCAGCTAATAATCTGATAAAGGATACAACAAAACTAAAGAAAGATTTTAATTTTCCAGATAGAAGAAACTTTGATATAATAATATATAAAGGAGACGATGGCTCTATTTTATATAGATATTTACAAAACCCATTTGACGAAACCGAGAAAAGTATTTTTGTACTTCAGTGGAGCGACTCACTCATTCAAAGTGATGGAACAACAGTTCCAATAATAGTTAACTTACGAGCATGGTAAACGCAAAAGCATATATAAGGACCTTTGAAGCTTTGGCCGCAATAATTCTTGTACTATTAGTAACAATCTATGTAATTAAACAACAAACTACTGGGCCTTTAAAAATCCCTTCTGACATTGCTTTATTTCAAGCCACTGCCATAAAACAAATTACTGAAGTAGAAGACAATAGGGCTTGTATTTTTGAGTGGCCAGATGGTGGAGAAGTAGTCCCTCCAAATTGTATAAATTTAGATAAATTTAAGCCTGAAACTTTAGATTACACTATTTCAATCTGTAAGGCTCCCTGCTCAAACCCGCCTCTTGTTCCATTAGCAAATCAAAAATTAGTATATGCAAAATCCTTTATACTAGCTGCTAATTTAACTCACTATGAACCAAAAGTTGTACGATTATACATTTGGCGAAAAATTTAAATAAGAGTAGATTAATGTATGCATATACATGAAAAAGAGATTAAACCCTAAATCTTCAAGTAAAATTAGAAATCTAGAAAATATTGCTTCAGTACTTCTTATTATTGGATTAACAGGAATAATTTCTTCCTTGGAGACACCAAGTGTAACTGGGAATGTAATTAAAAATAGTTCATCAAATACAGCATTTAGCCTAGGATCCATGTTTATTGTATTAGCCTTAATAATTACTGTCTATATGATATTCAAACCAAAAACAGGATAGCCGCTTAATGATAAAAATTCTAAAAATATTTCCATTATTTTTGTTTTACATTATAATTACATTTTTAATTACTAGCTGCAATAAAACTCCAGATAATTCTGATATATCTATTGAAAATAATAATTTCCAAAAAGGGATCACCCTAACACCAAAGAGTTTTGATCCAAATGATTTCAAAAATTTCTTTGAAGAAGCAAAGCAAACAGGTAGTATAATAACATGGTCTGGCGATTGGATTGAATTAAGTAATACAAATAATGGAGGTCCAACAGTTCTAACTGAACTTTCTAAACAATATAATTTCATCCCTTTAGTTATTGCTCAGTTTTTCACGCAATCCACTGGAAAATTACTAAGACCATTAGATGAATCAACAAAGCAAACCTATAAAAACAGTGTTGTTGCTTTTGCAGAGAAATATAAACCAAAATACTTGGGATTAGGTATTGAAGTAAATATATTATATGAAAAGGCTCCAAATAACTTTGAAAACTTTGTGTCTTTTTATAATGAAGTCTACAACGCTATAAAGGTAGTTTCTCCAGACACAAAAGTCTTTACTATATTTCAATTAGAAAAAATAAAGGGATTAAATGGAGGATTATTTGGGGGTTCTAACGATCCGAGTAAATCAGAGTGGGATTTAATTAATAAATTCAAAATGGACCTAATTGCATTTACGTCTTATCCTAATTTAATCTATAAAACACCATCAGAGATTCCTTCTAATTACTACACTGAAATTAATAATTATGTAAATAAACCTATTGTTTTTACAGAAATAGGTTGGCACACATCTCAAAGTCCAGTAGGTTGGGAATCAACTGAAGAAGAACAAACAGAATTTATAAAGGCATTTTTTGAACTTACAAAAGATATTAATAAAGAATTTGTAGTCTATAGTTTTATGTTTGATCAAAATACAATTGAACCATTTCATACCATGGGATTGTATAATAATGATGGATCTCCAAAATTAGCCTTAGATTACTGGTCTAAAATTTGATAATAAATTTCGATAAGAAACATTTATAAATTATCTCAAGCTTTTTAATTCTATGTTCAAAACTTTAACAGAAAGACCTCCAATAAACAAAATAAATGATTTTGTGTGGGAAATCCCCCAGTCATATAAAGAGGGAATGCAAGTTCCGGCTAGAATTTACGCTAGCAAAAAATTACTTGATGAAATGGACTTAGGAGTTTTTGATCAAGTAACAAATGTAGCTTGCCTTCCAGGAATTCAAAAATATGCATATTGTATGGCAGATGGTCATCAAGGTTATGGTTTTCCTATTGGCGGGGTAGCAGCATTTGATGCAGAAACAGGAGTTATTAGTCCTGGGGGTGTCGGATTTGATATAAATTGTGGCATGAAACTATGCACAACAAATTTAACCTTCAAAGACATACAACCAAAAATAAAAGAGATAGTAGACCACTTATTCAAAACAGTTCCAAGCGGAGTTGGAAGTAAAGGTTTTATGAATGTGAATAAAAATCAATTTAAAGATATAATGCAAGACGGTGTTAAATGGGCAGTAGATAATGGTTATGGATGGACTCAAGATATTGGAAGATGCGAAGCCCAAGGAAAAATAGAATGGGCGGATACTTCAAAAGTATCAGACAAAGCAATTTCTAGAGGAATAAATCAATTAGGCACATTAGGCAGCGGAAATCACTATTTAGAAATTCAAGTGGCCCATCCAGATAATATTTTTGACAAGAATAATGCAGTGAAACTTGGAATAAAGGAACCGGAACAAGTGGTAATCATGTTTCACTGCGGTTCAAGAGGATTTGGACATCAAATTGCTACAGAATATTTAAGGCTATTCTTAGATAATATGAAAAAAAACAATTTAAAAGTCCTTGACAATGAATTAGCTTGTGCTCCATTTACAAGCAAAGAAGGCCAAGATTATTATAAAGCTATGGCATGTGCTGCCAATATGGCTTTTGCAAATAGACAAGTTATTCTACACAGAATTAGAGAAGGTTTTAGTAAAATTTTTAATGATACTCCAGAAAACTTAGGCCTTGAATCAATTTGGGATAATTGCCATAATATTGCAAGAAGAGAAAAATACAAAATTGATGGTAAAATGAAATGGGTTATTACACATAGGAAAGGTGCAACTAAGTCATTTGGTCCTAATCATGAAGAGCTTCCTAATGAATTCAAAGACATTGGGTCTCCAATAATTCTTGGAGGAAGCATGCAAACAGGTTCATATTTATTAGTTGGCACTAAAAAAGCAGAAGAAGAAACATTTTCAAGCACAGCACACGGAAGTGGAAGGGTAATGTCAAGAACAAAGGCAAAATCTCAGTTTAGAGGAGAAAAACTTCAAAAAGAAATGTGGGATAAAGGAATTTACGTTAGAGCAATGTCAATGTCAGGGTTAGCGGAAGAAGCAGGCCTTGCATATAAAAACATAAGTGAAGTTGTTGATTCGATTCACAAAACAGGAATCTCAAATAAAGTAGTAGGATTGGTTCCAATAGCAAACATTAAAGGTTAAGATGGAAGATAAAAATTCTAAAAAAATAGAAGGCACTTATTTTGATATAGACATTGATAAACCAAAAGAGGTAGAAGCTGAAAGAGGTCCATGGGTCATGGATCCAAATGGCTATTTTCTAATAAGGATAGACTACAAAAACCAAAAATTAGAAGTTGCATTTTGTAATTCAGATAACAAGATGCTTAAAATAGTAAAAGGCGATCATCCACTTCCAATATATTATACAATTGACAGACTAAAATTAATTTCTAGAATAGATCACGCATGTTATATAGGAACAGAACTACAAAAAGCATTCATTGCCATGAAATTAAATCTGAAATATGTTCAAGATGAAGAACTAGATTTTAACTTAAAGAATGACTCATAAATTCATTGAAGATTTTGCAACAGCAGATATTGCTTTTGAAGCTTCTGGGGAAGACCTAGATGAATTATTTAAAAGTTCTGCAGAGGCATTGTTCGAAATTCTTGCTAATCCTAAAAAAGTTAATAAATCAATAGTTAAAAAGATTAGTTTATCAAATAAAAACATTGAGAATTTACTATATGATTTTTTATCAGAAATTCTTTATATAAAAGATAATGATTTTATGATATTTAACTCGTGCAATGTAAAAATTACAGAATTAGATGAAATTTACCAACTCAAGGTAACGCTTCATGGAGAGAAAATCAATCCTAAAAAACATGAACTTCATAGTGATGCAAAAGCAATTACACTACATCAGTTTAGTATTGAAAAAACAAAAAACGGATATAACTCATTTGTGATTGTGGATATATAAACCTTTTATATTTATTTCAATAGCTACTATCACTTTTCTGTTATTTTACTAAAGAACCTTTCCACTTCTATTCCAGGATTGTTAGTAATTATATATTTAAGATCTTCAGGTATTAAATTTCTATAATAAGGAAGTGCAAATCTTTCTTCCATAAATACAACGACACCTTTATCAGTTTCGCTTCTTATGCATCTCCCTGCATTTTGAATACACTTGATCATTGCAGGAAATAAATATCCATATTCGGTTCCTTTTCCAAATTTTTTATCATAATAATTTACCAATTGCTTAGTTTCCAAATCAGGCTTCCCTAAGGGCAGCCCAACTATTATTACACACTTGAGTAAATTACCAGGTAAATCAATACCTTCACCAAAAGAACCGCTACTAACTGCCATTAATGCTGCACCTTCAAAATATGATAATTTAAACTCATTAAGTAAATCAACTCTTTCCTCATTGCTTGTATTTGGCTTTTCAAAATATAACTTCTTACTAACTCTAATAAAGTAGCTAACTTTATCCAAGAGCTCATAACTGGGAAAAAACACAATAGAATTTCCAGGAACACTACTTATAATTTGACTGCATTTTTCAGCAATTCTCTGATACATTAATTCAGATCTTTTAGTATATTTTGTTGTAACACTATTTACAATAATATTAAGTCTATTTGATTCTGGAAACGGATTTTTAAATTCTTTAATTGTGGCATCTTTAATTGATAAAAGATCTTTATACATCGTTGTTGGCTTTAATGTACCAGACATGAATATGCATGAAGAAGCCTTCTTAAAAATAGGTTCCATTACAATACTCGGATCTAAACATCTGTAACTTATAATTGTATATTGTTTTTGGTTTGATAAATAACCCCGCTTCATCATTCTAACAAATCCTTCATCCTGATTAATCCAAGTCTTAAGGAAATTTGATACACTTCCAATAAAACTTCTCCTTTGTTTTTCTCTAACAATCTCGCTATAATAATCCAAATCATTCATCAATTGATAATAGTCAATCTTTTTGGTTATTCTGCTAAACAAATCCTCTTTGGTAATTAATACTTCATCAGTATCTAGTAGGAGCTTCTCATTAGCAATTTCTACATAAATTTTTTTTAGATGTTCTAGAAATTCCAATAATTCAAGAATATTATATCTCTCAGCTTCTTTTATAGCATGTTCAATAGTTAAACTTGATAAATTTTCACTAAGTAAATCTCGGCATCTGTCTGGTAAATTATGACTTTCATCAAATATTATAATTGATCTTTCAAGAGTTTTATTTATTTTAAAAAATAAACTTTCCCGTATAGAAGGGTTAAGGACATGATAGTAATCTGCAATTATCACATTTGCTTTTTTAGCTAAATCACATGCAATTTCAAAACCGCAAAAATTTCTGTTTTTTGATAAATTAACAACTTCTTCAACATGAATTGGATTAATATTTTCAATTTCTTGCAACAAATCACTCCTAGAACTAGTTAATTTTTTGCTTTTGCTATTATTATAAAAATTGCATAAATTTTTCTCAACAACATCATTGCAATAATCATAAAACTCCCTGTTACTCAAATCAGAAATACCTTCTACAGAACACATATTTTTCTTACCAATCAAATCTACTACTAAGAAATTTTCTTTATGCACATCTTTAATTTCTTTTAAAGTTTGGACCACAATTTTATGTTGAGTATGTCTACTCGTAAGAAAAAACAAGGTTAAATCATTTTCCAATATAAACTTCAAACTTGGCGCTAGCACAGATACAGTTTTACCAATACCTGTTGGTGCATGTACCATCAAATTTCCTTTTCTTTCTATTGCATTAATTACTTCACCAATAAATAAATCCTGACCCTCTCTAAACTTTGAGTATGGAAATAAAATCTTTACCTCTGACATTTTCAATGATCATATCACTTTATTCTTAAACCTTGTGAAAGTCAATTGAAATATTTTCACTTAAACATAGTTATAATTATATTTAATAGTCTAATATTTTAAGTAATCCAAACCTATCTAGCAATGAGGAAATTGTATGGAGAAAATTTAAGATGTAGACAATGAGCAATTTTCCATATGTTTAAGGAAAAAATGTTTCAAAATTTCGAAAGCTTTAAAAGTTTATTATAATCATCAATTTCATGCTAAAAAAGATAGGTGGTAGTATTAAAAGATTTCTAAATAGCCTATTTAAATCAAAGAAGCATGTTAGGCTAGGCTTATATGGTCCTCCAAACTCGGGTAAAACTACATTAGCAAACAAAATATGCAAAGATTGGCTTGGTGAAGAAATGGGGACCGCATCAAGAATTCCCCACGAAACAAGAGAAATTCAATTTAAGGAATCTGTCACAATAAAATCCAATGGAAAAGAATTATCATTTAAACTAATTGATACTCCTGGAATTGCAACTAAGATAGACTACGAAGATTTTTTAAGATTTAATTTAAATCAGAAAGAAGCAAAAGAAAGAGCAAAAGAAGCTACAAAAGGGGTTATAGAAGCAATAAAATGGCTCGACAATATGGATGCTGTTGTAGTTGTCCTAGACTCAACTAAAAACCCATACTCTCAGGTTAATATAACTATAATAGGAAATTTAGCAGCAAGAGATATTCCTGTTTTGATTGCAGCAAATAAAGTAGATCTAAGAAAAGCAAATATCAAGAAGGTAGAATCTGCATTTCCTCAATACAAAGTAATGGGGATATCTGCAGAACGCGGCGACAATATTGAACAGTTTTACAAAACACTCTTTAAGGTGGTGAAATAATAGATGCTAACATTACAATATATACCAAATAATGAAATTGAAAACTTGAACTCAGAGAATAAAATTAGGAAATTACTCTCCTTAGTAAAAGAAGATAAAATATTATTAATTGAGGGCAGATTAACATCTTCAGAAGAAGCAAGATTAATTGAATCCACTATGGAACAGATTTCTAAATCATTCAAAGGTATTGAAATTTGCACGGTTTATCCTCAAAAAAAGCGAGAAGTGCAATTTTTTGATAAATTAAGGAAAGAAGTCTTAAATATACTTGGATATAGACAAGGTATTACAATAATTGGACCAGCAACAATTATTAAAGATATAAAGAGGGATCCAACTAAAATTGAATTATTAACAAGAAATAATAAAGGAACCAGGAGGAATGTAATTAAAAAATAAATAATGCCACACCAATGCGTAAAGTGCAACACATTTTATCCAGATGGTTCAAGTGAGCTACTAAAGGGATGTTCCAGCTGCGGTGGTAAATTCTTTTTCTTTGTTAGAGATAAAGATCTAGAAAAAGCAAAATATTTCACTGAAAATTTAACTAAGGAAGACAGAGAGCAAATACAACAAGATGTCTTTGACATATTAGGTCATGATAGCGATGATCAAGAAGCTGTTTTTCTTGACTTTGAATCCATAAGAATTCTTAAGCCAGGTCATTATGAACTAGACCTAGTCCAATTATTTAGAGGTAAACCCTTAGTATATAAATTAGAAGACGGTAAGTATGTAATTGACTTAGTATCAACTTTTGAATCAAGCAGAAAAGAAAAGGAAAAAGAAGATAAGGAAAATAAATAATTCTTCGACACAACACTTATAAATACTATCGAAATTTTGTTTAATCATGCAAATTATTGATTTAATCATAATAGCAGTTTTCTTAATTATTACTTTTATTCTAGGTATTAAAGAAAGAAAGAAGATAACAATAGATGATTATTGGGTTAATAACAGAAGAACAAATAAATTTGTTTTAATAGCTACAGTAGTTTCTACATTTATAGGTGCGGGAGCTATATTAGGTGCCGCAGGGATTACTTTTTCTGGTGGTGGCTTAGCTATGTTTTTAATTGTTGGCTCGAGCTTTTTCTATTTTCTAATATTTTCTAAATTTTTAGCTCCTAAAATAAAAGAATTTGGAGATTCTTACCAAGCTTATAGTTTACCTGATTTTTTTGCACATAGATACTCTAATAAAGTAAGAATAATGGGCGCAATAATAGTTTTAGTAAGTCAAATTCTTTTCTTAGCTTTACAAATATTAGCCATAGGGGTATTTGTGCAAGCAGTAACTGGTTTCCATCCAAATATAGCTACAATTATTGGAAGTCTAATTGTAATTATTTATACTGCAATAGGAGGCTTAAGAGCAGACATAAGAACAGATATTTTCCAATTTTTTGTAATGTTGTCTTTATTATTAATATTCCTTCCCATAATAATTATAAAGGCAGGTGGATTTTCAGTAATTTCTACTTTACCTAAATCATTTATTACAGGTGCAGGCTTTGCCCCATTTTATGTAATAATTTTAGCATTTCTATTCTTAGGAACTGGATCTTTAAGCAGTCCTGAACTATGGCAAAGATCTTATTCAGCAGATAGTGTAAAAAATGTAAAATGGTCTATGAGAATTTCAAGTGTAATCATATTTTTCTTCCTTGCAATGGCAGTTCTTTTTGGTATTTACGGAAAAATTCTAATTCCTGAGGGCACATCAAATACTATAGTTCCTGAATTGCTTAAAAGTACAATTCCTACTGGTTTATTTGGGATAATAATTGCTGGATTTTTTGCTGCAGTAATGTCAAGTTCAGACAGCCTTTTATTAATAAGCAGCATGACACTAGTTCATGATATTTATCAAAAAACTTTTAAGAAAGAAATATCTAAAGAAAAAATATTAAAGATAAGCAGATGGACTACTTTTATTTTAGGTATTATAGCTCTTATTGTAGCTTTAATAGTTTTTAATATTGTGCATTTAACAATTGAAGCAGTAACTTTTTATGTTGTATTATTACCTTCTATAATATTTGGATTTTATTGGAAAAGAGCATCAACAAATGCAGCATTTTGGAGCATTTTATTAGGATTTAGTGCCACTTTAATATTTATTTTTATAGACCCAATTCAAGCATTTATTCCTGGCCTTATGGTAAGTTTAATTTCATTTGTTGCAATAACTTTATTTAAAAAGCATACAACGAACTGAATGCATTTATTTAATAAAATTTAAATAGTATTCGAAGTTCTTAAACTATATGGGGGCGTAGTATAAAGGATAAACAAAGTAACATCTATTTATCCGTATAGGCTGGTAGTACGCGCGGCTCCAGACCGCATAATCTCGGTTCAAATCCGGGCGTCCCCATAAATTTAAATATGTAGAATTATTAATAATTTCTATGAATTTCGATTCTTTAAATAAAATTCTCCTTGCAGTTATGGTAATAATATCATTTTTGCTTGTTATAGGAGAACCCTCAATTGTAAAAGTTTTATTACTAATAGGATCCCTTTCTTCAATTTATAATTTGTTCACAATCAGAACAAAACATAATAAGAAAGCTTTAAATAAATAAGCGGAAAATCTCTTTCTATTGGGCCCGTAGCTTAGCCTGGTGGAGCGCTGATCAACAAGGATGCGTTTCCGTTGAGTGAAAGTCTTATAAGAAGACTAAGCTAATATGTCTCTAAGTGAGCCAGAAGTCGTGAGTTCAAATCTCATCGGGCCCATCCTCACAACTTGTTACTCTTTCCTATAATTGCAATGTAAAAACTATCTCCTGAAGAAATAATTTTTTTAATAATCCATCCTGTATTTTGCAATATGTGATTCAGTTCATTTTCAGAAACTAACAGATAATCAAACCAGTTGCCAATATAATTTTTAAATCTTATTCTAATTTTTATCTGACCGGGCATTCTTCCAACTTTACGATTTAATCTTTGATACTTTAAATGAGTGTTATCATCTGTTTTATAAGGATCCATTGTTTCAGCAATTATAAGCGCGTTATTGGAAGTTATTCTGTTAAATTCCTTTAATAATTTCCTAGCTGAATTGAAGTTTCCAAATAATCCAAAATTATTGCCAAACATAATGATAGTTTCAAAAGAATTATCTTTAAATTTATAAACTTCTTCTATTGACCTAATAAAAGCTTTCTTTAATCTCCTCTTCTTACAAATTTGAATGGCCAGAGGTGAAATATCGATGCTTGTGACATCAAAATTCTTTTGTTGCAAATAGAGACCTACTCTACCTGCACCACAACCTATGTCAAGAACTCTTCCTTTTGCAAATTTTATTGCTTTTTTCTGCCATTTTGGCCAAACCCTATATTTACCAAAGTAGGATTTTGGGGCTTCAGAAAGGCTCACTAAGCCGTCATTTCTTTCTACAATTTCACAAGATTCCTTACCCTCGAAATATGCTAATATCTCTTGACCAAAAGCATCGACATTTTTTTTCATTAAGGACATTTAACTAGAGTTTCTTATAAAGCTATCTCCAGGTTACCCTAACACAAAATTTATAGTATAAATAGTTAACTTTAAAAATTATAGTAGGTCTGATTTCTGTATGCTCCGTTAGTCTAGTCCGGTCAATTTCAAAAACCGATAGGATTCGGCCCTTTCGAGGCTGAGACCCGAGTTCAAATCTCGGACGGAGCATTATAAATTTATATTTGGAAAAAAGTTCTAAAATCCAGGATAAATTTAAATAGACTGAACCTTCACAACTGTGGATGGGTAGGAAACTAGATAACCTTTCATTAATGCTAGTTATTATTCCAATCCTATTAACCTATATTGTTGGCGATTTTATTCCAGGGAATAATAATCTTGGAATTAAATATCAATTAATAATTGCTTTAAGTATCCCGTTCATCGGACTTCTAATGGCTATTTTTGCAATACTAAAGAAACCAGAAAATCGTGGAAACCAAAGGTGGCTATTGCAATTTTTATAGTTTATGCAGCTTTGACATACTTTTCGTATTTTCTCCTTATGAGGGAAATTAGTGGAGCAGTTAGTAAATTTAATTTCGATTTTGTATGACAAATTTTTTAAATCCTTTTTTAGAGTAGACATTCACAATCTTTTTAAATATTTGCAATAGTAATAATAACAATGAAAAAAAGATATATTTTTTTAATTTCTATTGTAATATTTTTATCAACAATCAGTATAGCTTTTGCTCAAATAAAGACAGAGGATTACACAATTGCATATTCTGATAGGAAGCTTATAGATCTAAATAAACAATCTCCAGTAATCATCAAATTACATGAAACCTCAAAGCTTAGTTTAAGATATCCAGGTAGAACAAAAAATACAATATTAATCAATAACATAACAAAACAAGGTATAAATGTAACTATGCTTGGCGATTCCTATAAACCAGGTCTCGATGTTTTTATTCCATCTGAGGATTATTATAGAATATTTGCCAACAATGATAAAGTCCCTGATGTTGTCATAGAACCTAAGGTTTATAGATTTAGCGACAATCCTCAGGAACGAACTGTAACACTATTAGTAAGAAGAGTAGAAATAATTAAAAGTAATACCCCAATAAAAAATCCTGTTGAAGTGTCAGGTGAAAGGGTAACAGGTTCAAGTGTAAAAAATACAAAATCAAATAATAATATTAGTAGAGATATTATTTTGTACACATCACTTATTATTAGTGCAGTTATCCTTGGAGTCTTATATTTCTACTTTGATAAGAAAAGTAAAAAAAGTCCTCCAGAACAAAGCTCACTTACTCCCTGAAGATGTAAATGAGAAAATACTGGACATTTTCTCTTCTAGAACTATACCAGTAATAGCACTGATCCTAATATTCAAAATATTAAGGCTTTGCATTATTAAGGTTATATTCCATAATGTTTCTTGAAGATCTTGTAAAATAACTATACTTTTGTAAGGACTTTCTGACTTATATTTATCCTTCAGAAGTGTATTTATTGACTCCATTGCTTTAGTTATGTCAATCCTCACGTTCTCTATCTTAAGTTCATTAATTGTATGACTTTTACCAAATATTTTATCAGTGTTTATCACTACAACATTCTTTTCTTTCAAGAAACTAGTTATCATTTTAGTTTCAGGGTTATAATAATCAATTTGCCAATTGGAATTATCCTCGCTTAAACGAAAAACAGAACATAAGTAAGAATTATTATTTTCTCGAATCCATGTATTAAACTCCTTTGTCTCCTGCACTCCTTTTAGAATATCTTCAATGTCCTTTAACATTATCCCACAAAAATAGGTCTTCTACTTAAATACCTTGGAATTGGTAAGCCTTTAACAGGTTTATCCTTAACAATTTCCCGAATCTCTTTTACTAATTCATCTACAATTATTAACTTTTGTTTGCCATTTTCCCTGTATCTTACTGTAATTTTATTTTCTTTAATTTCTTTCTCTCCAATCACTACTATATAAGGCACCCATTCAAGTTCTGCTTTTCTTATTTTTTTATTTAATGTATCATCCGTATCATCTACATCAACTCTTATTTTATTTCGTTCAAATGTATCTTTCAAATTTTCAATATATTTCATATGCTCTTTAACAATCAGTGGTATTAATCTTATTTGTATGGGTGTTAACCACAATGGAAAGGTTACATTTTTTTGATCCTTCTGGAGCATGGCATTTTTTTCGAGTAAAGCATATAATACTCTTTCTATAGCACCACTCGGAGATAAGTGTAAAATTATTGGATGTTCTTTTTTTCCATCACTATTAATAAAATTTATGTCATATCTTTCCCCATTTTCAACATCGATCTGATCTGTTGATAGAGTTGCAGCTTTATCTAGTGTGTCAACGAAATTAATTTCATATTTGAATATATAATAGAAAAACTTCTGTTCCCAGATTTCTACTAGAGCTGGCTTACCCCATAATTTTACCAAGTCACTAATAAATATCTTATTTCCATCATAGAAATCTCTAGTAACTCTAATCGCATACTCAAAATCATTTGGCATATCAAATCCAATTCCCTCTAATGTACTTATTGCCAAACTAAATCTTATTTTCATTTCACTCATTGCCTGAAGCATATCTTTACATAAACAATGACAATCAGGCATTGTGAATGCCCTTAACCTTCTTAGCCCAGTTAATTCTCCTCTTTGTTCAGCCCTAAAACTTTTAGCTAATTCATATAGCTTTAATGGCAAATCTTTATACGAAATTGTCATATCATGAGCAATTAAAAATTGGCCAAAACATGCTGCAAATCTCAAAAATGTTTTTTTATTAGGTGTTTGTATTGTATATTGTCTTGCAGGAAATCTGTTTAAGTAACTTTTCAAGGATGGATGATCATAATCATACATTATAGGAGTTTCAACTTCTAAAGCTCCATAATCAATCATCCTCTCTGTAACATATTGCTCAATTAAACTTTTTATTAACCTACCTTTTGGATAGAATCTCTGGTTACCTGGATCACTACCAGGTTCATAATCAACAAGCTCCATCTTTTTCATCATAGTTACATGAGCCGGTTCTTGTTTTGCTACTCTAACTTTCTCCATCTCATATGATGTAAACTTCTCCAAGTTTTTATACTTAGAAAAATTATAACCAGTAACTTTACCCTTACTAATAGATATCTCATTCAAATTTCCATTAGTATTTAAAATATAAAATTTAGATTTTAATGTTGATTCTTTTTTTACAGCCTCAGAAACATCCTTCCCTGAATCACTTCCTTCCACAGATATAGATCTAGACAACTCGCTCAACGGATGTCCCTTACATCTTATGTCAAAAGCTTTATACCATCCAAATACAATTCTGGAAACATCTAATTTCTTAGATAACAAGATTCCCTCAATTTCTTTGAGCACTTCTAATGCATCTTTAGGGCTTGCTAAATCAGAACTTAGGTGGGCATAAGGATAAAGGACAATTTTCTTAGCCTTAACCTGCTGCAAAATATCCATTATTTCTTGAGCAGTTTTATCAGCTATCTCTTTCATATTATTAGCATCTTTTTTTTCTACAGCAGAAAAAATTACTAGACATTCCTTAAACTCCTCTTTTTTTTTCTGTGGTTCTTCTGCTTCTTTAATAGCTTTTTTCTGTGGTTCTACTGTTAATTTATCCGCATGTATAGCAAGAATCTTCATATTCTCTAAAGCTAATTCATAATTTATAAATATTCCGAAACTTGTCTTAAAAAAGAGCAAAATATAAATACTAGTGAAGTCATTTTAGGATTATGAAAAAGAGAGGTTTATTTGCAATTTTACTGATCTTAAGCCTTATCTTAATAGTTCAAAACGTTAAGGCAGATGTCATTTTAACAGCAGTTAGGTCAAACACATTTAATTTAGGAGATTCTACCGCATTAAAAGGATATGTACGAGCTCCAGCAATTGATACATGGACCTTAACCTTTAACCTTCAATGTGATGAAAGAATTACTCAATTAAATAAAAAAATTGTCAGTTTAACATTTGACCAGAGATTGGATTTTGATGAAAATATAAGAATGAATGATATAGGAAATTGTTTTTTCCTAATAAGATTCCAAAGCAATTCAGGCGTTAGTGAAGAAGCCAAATCTTCAAATTTCCTAATTACAAAAGAGCTCAAAGGTGAATTCTTACTTGACCAACACAAAGTTCATTTTGGAGATGAAATTAAATTATCAGGTACAATAAAGAGACTTGATAATACATTAGTAGATGGTTATGGCACGCTGACAATAAAAAAAGACAATGAAAATTACATTGTAAATCCTATCAATATAGTAAATGGACAATTTACCTTCAAAACATCTATCAATGCCCTACCTCAAGGTACTTTTTCAATTGATGTTCAAGCAAGAGATATATATGGAAATGACCATCTATTTTCGAATATAGATACATTTGATGTTACAAATAAATTAACTCTGAATTTAAAGCTTTCCAAATCTGAAGCTCTACCCGGAGATAAAATTGAAATTCTGGGTAATGTTTTAAATGCAAATAGTAAAAATATCAAGGGTGGAGAAGCAACGATTAAAGTTGATTTTGATGAATATAAAGCAGTGGTAATTGAAGGAAAGGTCGATTACACTTACACAATACCAAAAAATATAAACTCAAATACACATTCGATGCAAATAACAGTAACAGATGAATTCCAAAATACAGGGGAAACTCAGCTTAATTTTAATATCAAACCGATAATAACTAAACTCGATGTAGAATCAAATAAGGACGCATATTTCCCAAAAGACTATATTTCTATAACACCGTATTTATATGATCAAGCAGATGACCAAATTATTAATCCTGTAACTCTAGAAATTTTTAGCGCTACAAAAGAACTAGCCTTTACAAAAGTTGTTGACTCAAACTCTGAAACAAATTTTAAGCTCACTGATTACGCAACCCCAGGAACTTGGTTGATAAAAGTAAGTTCATCAGCTTTAACAGATGAATTAAATTTCGAAGTTAAAGAAGTAAATGACATATCAACATCTTTAGAGAATCAAATTGTAACTGTTAAAAACATTGGAAATGTCCAATACGAAGAAAATATTGAGATAATTGCAGAAGGCTCAGAAAAAACATTTACATTTTCTAGAAGATCTCAAATTGATCCTGATGAAAGTTTTAATATTTATTTATACAAAGAGCTACCGGATGATATTTATGACGTAACTATTACCAACACTAAATTTAAGGCAACAGATATTTCGATTA
>Ga0209541_10004713_pt1 | contig 24099 bp, 38 predicted proteins | sample RifCSPlowO2_01_FD_184027 | JGI IMG/M metagenome (GOLD analysis project Ga0209541, IMG submission 184027) | Groundwater microbial communities from Rifle, Colorado - Rifle CSP2_plank lowO2_0.1 (SPAdes) (version 2) | ecosystem: Environmental > Aquatic > Deep subsurface > Groundwater | place... | reverse complement strand
CCGTTGCTCGGCAGTGAGTGATGGATATCCTCGTGGCATGGTTTTTGTTTCAGAATATCATCGAACATACTGAGTGTCTAGTTTTCGGGGTACCGACCATTTTTGGTACTTATCCACAACTTCATTAAGACCCTTAATTTTTTCTCTTAGTTCTGAAATCATGATATTAAGAGCTTTTTATTAATTTTTTCCTTAGATCGATTTTTATATTGAGTTTCGGAAATCGATCAGCTAAGAATTTTTCTATGTTCACTTTGCCTTTTGAGCCGATGTGCCATAGATCAATGGATTCAATCGGCCGAGGGTCTTTGTAATCGTAGATGGTGATCACGGGAGCATTCTTTTTGTTTGCTGTTTTGAATGCCCATTCGGCTTTAACTTTATGATCACCCGATCGCCATTCGCCCTCTTTGGTTCGATCATTGGGCTGGCCAAGATACTCCACCAATAATTGATAAGTTACAGTGAGGTATCCGGCGAAGCTGCTACCAATGACTTCTTCGGGACGGGCTTTGATAAGTTTTTTTGTCATAGGTTATTTTATTTAGGTTTCAGTCAGTTCCGACTTTTATGTTTTGGGCAGGTAACTGTGCTAGTCGCTTAACACAGTTATCCGCCCAAAACAAAAACCGACAGTCTCTCAACTGTCGGTTCGAATAATCTTAAATTTTCTATTTTAGTCTCATCTCTGAGGAGTGCCGTCTTACCTCTTCGCCCACTGTGGGCTCTTTCTGGCGCGCTTTAATCCGAACTTTTTGCGCTCCCTCATTCTTGGGTCGCGGGTTAAATACCCCACTTTACGCAAACGCTTTTTGAAATTATTATTAAAATCCACTAATACACGGGCCGTTCCATGGCGCACGGCTTCTGCCTGGGCGCTCCTGCCTCCGCCATTGACCAACACCGTAACCTTGAATTTATCCAAGCACTTCATTTTACGCATGGAAGCGGTTACCGTATCCTGGTCCTGGGCCAGCGGGAAATATTCCTGGTAGGGCTTGCCGTTCACCAAAAACTGCTTTTCACCGCGCGTGAACAAGCGCACCCGGGCCACGGCGGTTTTACGCCGCCCGGTTGCTTCGTAATATTTGTCCGGCTTGGCCGCGATTTCCTTTTCAGAAATTTCCGGCATCTCACCCATGTCATCCATATCAACAACATCAACCACGGCAGCCGCTACGGGCTCCATAATTTTTTCTTCTTTCACCTCTTCAACCGCTTTTTTTATTGTTTTTGTTGCCATTTCTATTTCTCAAATCTTAACCTTTTTATTTGCCGCGCGCGCAGTTTATTTTTCGTTAACATGCCCATTACCGCCTTTCGGAAAATTTCAGAATGCCCTTTCTTTGCCGCCAATTCTTTCATGGTTGCCTCTTTCAACCCCCCCAAATACAGCGTATGGTGGTAATAAATTTTATTCTTGAATTTGTTTCCGGTAAATTTAAGCTTGTCAACGTTTTTAATGGTAACATAGTCCCCGATGTCTTTATAAGCTTCAAATCCGGGCTTGCTTTTGCCGCGCAGCAAAACAACCACTTGGGTGGCCAGGCGGCCCAGCACCTTATCGGTTGCGTCAATGATATGGTTTTCCCGCTTTATTACTTCTTCCATGTTATTTTACCAACTCTATTATCGCCATTCGCGCGCTGTCGGATTTGCGCGGCCCCATTTTAATAATCCGGGTGTAGCCGCCCTGCCGGGTGGCGTATTTTGGCGCGATTTCTTCAACCAGTTTTTTCAACGTCTTTGGCGCCAATTGTGCGCCCAGAACCCTGCGATTGGCAACCGAATTAACCCGCGCCCGGCTGATCATTTTTTCAGCAACGCTGCGCAATTCTTTTGCCTTGGCTTCAGTGGTGGTTATTTTTTCTTGCATGAAAAGGCTGGTAGCCAGTGTCCGCAGCACCGCCACCCGTTGGTTTTTGAGCCTTGATAATTTCCTTCCCTTGTTAAGCTTTCGCATGGTTCTACTTCTTCTTTTTAACTGCGGTTTTTTTCTTAACGGCGGATTTTTTCGCCGGCCTTGCCTCCTTCTCTTCGTTTCCGGCGGCGGCGCCAAGGATTGCCTCCTTGCTTTCAACCAAAACGGTAAAATGCTTTATGATGATATCGGCAGCCTGGTAAAACGCTTCTTCCGGGGTGATGGTGCCATCGGTTTGGATTTCCAAAGATAATTTATCAAAATCGGTCCTTTCGCCAACCCGCATGCTTTCCACCTGGAAATTAACATTTTTAATCGGGGTGAAAATGGCGTCCAGATTTATGGCGCCGATTTCGGCATTTTTTGCTTTGCGCTGGTCTTTTGGCTCGTAGCCGACACCCTTTTCAATTTTAATTTCAATCTCAAGTTCGGTCTTTTTGTCCGTAACGGTGGCAAGGCGAAGCTCGGGATTTGCCAGCTCAATTTGCGGAAACAGCTTGAAATCCGCCCCGGTAACTTCTTGTTCACCCTTAACGGAAAGCACCACTTTTTGCATAACGCCTTCGTGGATTTTAAATCTCAAATTTTTCAGGTTCAGCAAAATCATAATCACGTCTTCCTGCACCCCTGGAATGGTTGAAAATTCGTGCGCAACGCCTTTTATTTTTACCTCGGTAACCGCCACCCCTTCAAGCGAAGAAAGAAGCACGCGGCGCAGGGCGTTTCCAACCGTAACCCCGTAGCCGGGGTATAAGCCCTGCACTTCAAAAACAGCGTGGTTTTTCCCCTTCTGCAATACATTTGGCGCTGATGGTAGCGGTATCATATGTTTTACGTATGAAGCATGGGACATGAAACATAACCGCGTGTTAATTGTTCCATATCACGTGCTCCATGTGGTTAATTAACGTGAATAAAACTCGAAAATAAGGGAAATTTCAACCGGCAGGTTCACCTCGGCAAGGCTGGGCTCCCCAATGGTTTTTGCTTCCAGCTTTTCCTTGTCCATTTTCAGCCACAGCGGAGCTTCCATCTTTTTCAATCCGGCGGGCAATTCAACAAATACCCCTTTTTTCTTTTTGGTTTCTTTCAGTGAAACCACGTCATCTTTTTGCACTTGGTAAGAAGGGATATTTACCGGCTTTCCGTTAACCTTAAAATAAGCATGCGAAACCATCTGGCGGGCCATGGCGCGGGTTTTTGCAAACCCAAGCCGGAAGACCACATTGTCCAGCCGTTTTTCCAGCCGTTTCACCAATTCATCAGACACATTGGAAACCCTGCCCATCATATCCAATGATTCCGTCACATACCGTTTGAACTGCTTTTCAGACAATCCGTAGAGCCGCTTTAAGGTCTGCTTTTCCTGCAGGGATTTTTTGTATTCGGAAGCCGCCTTCTGCCGCTTTTTTTCAGGGCCGCCACCCATGCCGCCCTTTTTGGCAAACGGATCCGTAAACGCCCCCGGTTTTTTCATTGGTTGTTTTATTTCAGCCATATTATACCCTTCTTACTTTTCTTGGCCTTACCCCGTTATGCGGGATAGGCGTGACATCTTTAATGGAAACCACGTTCAAGCCCTGGGTGACCAGTGTCCTGACCGCCGATTCCCTTCCGGCGCCAATGCCCCTTACATATACTTCCAGCTTTTCAACGCCCAGTTTTTTGCAAATGTTGGCAATGGCTTCGGAAACGCGGGAAGCGGCAAACGAAGTTGATTTCTTGGTTCCCTTAAACCCCACCGCCCCGGCTGATTTTGAAGACAAAACCTGCCCCCTGGCATCAGTCAAAGTGATAATGGTGTTATTATAGGAAGAAGAAATATAGACCCTGGCTTCGGTAACTTTTTGCGAGGCCTTCACCTTCACCTCCTTATTCAAATTCGCCTCGATTTTTTCCGAGTCTTTTATTGCCTGCTCCTGGTTTTGCTTTGTAACTTGTTTCTTTCCCATCTTTAAATATTTAAATCTTTAAATTTTCGTTTAAGTTGGGCTGGCTGACGGCTTCCTGCCCGATCCCATGGTTTTACGCACGTTTCCGCGTACGGTCCTGGTATTGGTTTTTGTCCGCTGACCGCGCACCGGCAGCCTTTTTGCATGCCGTAAACCCCTCCAAGTTCCAATATCCTTCAGCCGTTTTATGTTAATCATCACCTGCCTGCGCAAATCCCCTTCAATTTTGGTGGTTTTGTCAATGCATTCTTTCAGCGCGTTCACTTCTTCGGCGGTCAAATCCTTTGCCAGTTTATTCGGGTCGATTTTGGTCTCTACTAAAATTTTCTTACTCAAAGAATTGCCTATCCCATAAATATAGGTAATGGCAATAACAACACGTTTGTTTTCAGGGATGGTGATTCCCGCGATTCTTGGCATTGGTGATTGTATCTTGTTTCTTGGTTATTAGCCCTGCCGCTGTTTATGCTTCGGATTTTTTTTGCAAATAACATAAACCGTGCCCTGGCGTTTTACAACCTGGCAATCCTTGCACATTTGTTTTACCGATGGCCGTACTTTCATATGGTTACTTGAGCCTATACACTATCCTTCCTTTTTTATCGTCATAGGGACTCATTTCCAAGGTCACTTTGTCACCTGGCAAAATTTTAATACGGTTGAGCCGCATTTTGCCCGACAAAAAACCCATCACTTCGCGCCCGTCATCCAATACTACCTTAAAAAAGGCGTTGGGTAAAGCCTCTATAACCCTGCCCTCTAATTTAATGGCTTTTGATTTGTCTTGTGGCTCGCTGTTGGTATTCTCCATTGAATACATCCCATATTATCAAATTCTAATCCAAAGGTCAATACCTGCCGGCTACTCAAAATTAAGGTTGATGATTATCTTATCCTTGTCGCTTGGCGCCTTGTCTACCCAGAATGGCCAGAAATTGACCTTGATTGATAGCACTTTGTCGCCGTATTTGGCCGTTACCGCGTTGGTAATTTCATCGGCGGATTTGTTGGCAACCTTGTCAATTAAATCATTGGCGTTAACGGCGTGGTATGTTGTAACCCGCGCGGTTATGCCAATTTTGGCGCTGCCCCCGGGGATATTAACCGCCTCGACTGCATATTCCACATCCAGGCTTTCCTGCAAATAGGTTTTTCCTTCCGGCAGTTTGGCGGCAAGTTCGGCTTTCACCAATGCCTCCAAATCCTTTTTATTTACCACCAGGGCCGCCACTTTCACCGTTGCCGTTTGGGTGAAGTTTTCAACCACTGCGTTCGCTTTCACATTTGCGCTGGCCGAAACCACGCTGCGCGAAATAATCCCGTCAAGCACCACTTCATCGCTGCCTAATTTTGAACGCAAAGAAGCTTCGGCTTCTGCCAGCAATGCTTCCGTCAAAACTGCTTTCGCGCCGTCAATATCATCCGCGGTCGCTTTTTTGACATTACCGGTTTTGCCGCCGGCCATGTCAACCGTGGACTCCGCCCAAATGCCATAATAGTAAACGGTGCCTGAAAGCTTTGGCACAGAAAATTTGGAAGGGCCGATATTATGCGCCTCTCCCGATTCTTCCGCTTCCACTTTTACGCTAATGGATCCCGCCGTTTTCCCCTGCATGGCCGGAATGGTAATCCTTTCCAAGGTTAAAAAATATTTTCCCGAGTCCGATAAAAAGTGCGTGCCGGCTTTCAGCACAATGGGCGTTGACGGACTGACTTTATTATACACCCTGATGGTTCCTGCAGCTTTGCCGTCATTTGAGGCGCTGCCGGTTGCTGCAAATTCCCAGCTCCCCTCTTTTTGTTCTTCAACATACCGGGCCGGGACTATTTTTTTGGCGGTATCAACCGTTGTTTGGCTGGTATCCGCGGTGATGGTTGATGATGTTTGCAAAACTTCCGTGGCCGGTGAAATCATAATATCAACGCGCGGCAGCGTGGTAAACAAATAGATTCCAAGAAGCGCCAGAATGGCTGTCCCGCCAACCAATAACTCTTTCAGCGGAAACCGTTTTTCTTTGGCGTTCTTCGGAACGGCCGATTTTCCGGCCCCGCGCATCCTTTTCGGTTTTTGCGCCAAGCCCATTCCTTTTACCGCGTTTTCCACGTTGTGCGCCACCTTCGGCGGCAGGATATCATAGACTTTTTTAGCCATAGAATTATTCTAATATTGCTTTAATTCTTCTGACGCCTTGCGACGAGGCTTCTTCTTTGGTTATTTTAAACTTTCCAAGCTCGCTGGTATTTTTCACGTGCGGGCCGCCGCAAAATTCCTTGCTGAATGCGCTGCCATTTTTTTCTCCAATAAAATACACGCTAACCGTATTCCCGTATTTTACACCAAATTCCATTTCTGCGCCAATTTGCTTTGCTTCATCAAGCGGCATTTCTTTTTTAATCACATCCAACCCGGCGGCAATTTTTTCATTGACCAGATTTTCCACCTCGGCAAGTTCCTCTTTGGTTATTTTCCGCCCGAACGAAACGTCAATCCGCAGCCGTTCCTGGGTAATGTTGCTGCCTTTTTGTTTTACTTCCGCCCCTAAAATCTGCTGCAACGTCGCCAGCAATAAATGGTGCGCCGTGTGAAGCTTAATGGTTTTTGGTTCGTGGTCGGCTAATCCCCCTTTAAACATGCCTGCCGAAGCGGTGCGGGAAAGTTCTTGGTGTTTTTTCAATAACCCGTCAAATTCCGCCTGGTTAAAGTTTTTGATTTTATCGCGCAGCACATCAACCGGCAGCCCGAATGTTTCATACAAAGCAAAAATTTCCTGCCCATTCATGTTTTCTTTGACATGTTTTAATCCTTCTTTCAGGGTAACCGCAAACGCATCTGATTCGGCCTTAACAACCTGGCTAACCGTTCCGTTATCTGGCACAGAAAAACCAGGGTACATCATAACCCGGCGCATCAGGCGGCGCAAAACATATCCTTGGTTTTTATTGGAAGGCAAAACGCCATCGGCAATTAACGCCGTAATCGCCCGAGTATGGTCAGCAATAATCCGCTCTTCCTTGGTTTTAGCGCCACCGAATATATCGGTATCAAAAACCGTGGGGACTTTTTGCACCACCATAGCCAGGCGCTCCAAGCCCATGCCGGTATCAACTCCTTTTATTTCCAACGGTTTTAGGCGTTTTACCTGCCTGCCGGCAGGCAGGTCTTTCTCCTGGTAAAATTCATTGAAAACAATGTTCCAAATCTCAATCCCATTCACGTAAATTTCCGTGGTCGGTCCACACGGCCCCTCTTCCCCGGTTGGACCCCAGAAGTTATCCGCCCTCCCAAACTTTTTAACCACGATACGCGGGTCAATGCTTTTCCAAATTTCCTCTGATTCTTTGTCCTCGGGCACCCCCGCTTCGCCCTCAAATACCGTCACGTAATCAATTTCAAGCCCCAATTCTTTGACCACAAATTCATGGGCATAGGTTATAGCTTCTTTTTTCCAATATCCGCCAAAGCTAAAATTCCCCAACATTTCAAAAAAGGTCAAATGCCGCTCGTCGCCCACTTCTTCAATATCCGAGGTGCGGATACATTTTTGCACCGAAGCCACGTTTTTCCCCCACGGCGAAGGCTCTCCCAAATAATACGGCTTAAACTGCTGCATCCCGGCGGTGGTAAAAAGCACCGAAGGGTCCGTTGGCAACAGCGAAGAACTGGGCACGATTTTGTGCCCGTTTTTTTCAAAAAAATCCAAAAATCTTTGGCGCAGTTCTGCAGAATTCATACATCAATATTATCATATTTTTAAAAACAAAAAAGCCCGCCATTTTCAGACGGGCCACTGCCTACCGGGCTTTCTTTTGCTGCTCTTCCAGTACCGTGCGCAGAATTTTCTGGACAAGTTCTGAAGAAATTTCCGGGTGCGCCCATACCACAAAGAACTCCTTGCCGGACTTGGCCGTGGTATGAAACGACAGCATTCCGATAACGTGGATTTTGTCCGCGCCCAGCGCGGCTTGCACCACACCTCCCTGGATGGCAGCATCAACAATGTCCTGAAAAGCGCAAAGCGAAGGGATGGCGTTTTTCAACTTCGTTTTGTCGCTTTCACTGATGTAGCTGGCACACTCAAGGAAATTTGGGTAGCCCGGCGCAATGCCGGCAATAAGCCAGGCGTTCATAAAAGCCTCTTCTTGGCCATCATACTCGCCAGACACCACCTTGTTGGAAAAATAGTCCTTATCCCAGTAATAATCCATCAGTCGGACCATCGTTTTCCACGGATCCGGGAACGTTTTGATGGCGTTTTTAAAGAAGGCCAATGGCATGGCATGCTCCACTCATAGGACAATGGATGTGCGAAAGGGCTTTTTTAATACTAATACTAAATAGCAATTTGTCAATAGCACGCGTGAACCAAAAACCGCCTTCCGGCGGCCGGGCGCTGCACTATCCAATCAAGCCTCTTTCAGCTTCAAGTCAACTATTTCTTCCACATCCCCCACCCGATTTTCCAGTTTTTCAAATTCTTCTTTTAAAACTACATCTACATTATTTAAGTTTACTTTCTGAACCTCCCTATGAATCTCTTTAATGTTTTTATCCATCTGTTCAAGCTTTCCAATAATTAAATCCTGAGTGGCTTGAAAGCCGTCATTCAGCATTCTTCCCAATCTGTCCTCCATGCTACTTTTTTCCTTTTTTATTTTCTTCATATCTTTTTTAACTTTAGTTCTTCTTTCAAAAATTTATACTTCTTTAAAAGTTTAACAATGGAAGAGCCGCAGTCCTCGCAAAAATCCGCTTTCGACCACAAACCTACACTGGCGTTCACCATTTTTTCGTACTCAACTTCTTTCTTGCAAACGTCACATTTTGAAAGTCTCATGTACTTATTATAATCTTTCAAAACTCCGTGTCAATCTGTGGATATTTTTACGTAAATCTATCCGCCACCACCGAAGCGGCGAAGCTCAATGGTTTTATCATGGGCTCAAATCCGTGGCCTTTGATAAGCCCTGTCACCTCTTTAACCATTTCTTTGGTTTTGCCATGCTCCCCCACGTCGGCGTGAATGTAGGCAAATTGGTAGTTAAACCCCTTGCGCGCGGCACCGAATTCTTTTTCCAGCGTTTCACGCAGCGTCAGCGCCAATTCACAGCTTAAATACACTTCTTGCAAAATTCGCTGTTTCCAATTGGTGGAAACGCCCCTAAAACGTTTTAAGTAATTATCCGGGTAATGCATTTTTTTCAGGAAAAACCGCCCACCCTGCCCTTTACGCAGCACCACAATGGCGATGGGGAAAAACGGCTTGTCGCTGGAAGGCGAATCACACCCCACCACAATATCATAAAAAAATCCCGGCTCAACCGAAATATACTCAAAAATCTCCTTGATAACCAAAGAAAACTCCATATTCCCCTTACTAGGGCTGAAAAACTGCCCGCTTTTTATATCACTCTCCATGCCTTCAATATACGCCAACGGGCATGAATGTCAATTTATTGGGAAATAATACTAAAGTAGCTATCGCTATTATCAGACACGGCTACCCCATTAATAACTCCCGATACTGAAACTTTGTAATAAGAACCCGCGGGTAGGGTTGTCGGAATAGTATACAAATAAGAAAAATTATTATTTACAAAAGGAGCTGATAGCACGGGGATAGTTCCATCGCCTGCGCCGCCACCATAATTTTGGATTGTCAAATAAAGCTTATCCGATACCGATACAGTACCTGTTATTTGCCAACTAAGAGTAATTTGATCGCCATACTTGTAGGTCTGCCCTCCATTTGGAGTAAGCAAGGTAACCGACGGCTGGACAGTCGGCGCTACAATGCTAAAATAGTTATTACTTATATCGCATACTCTTTCTTGCCCTACGGGCGTAAAACCTGAGCAAACTTTTACTTTATAATTTCCTGGAACAATAACATTGTTACTACTTCCAGAAGAAGCCTCACCAACCTGCCATGTATAAGAATTGCTTACAAGTGCTCCCAAAGTAATGATTTTTGTTGAAGCTGTTATACAGTTTATATCTTGATCTTGGCAATAAGCAGAATACAATGTTATATCAACCCCGGAATAAGAACCGTTTGGATTTTGTCCTCCAGTCCATGTAATATTTTTTATTGATCCTTTAATCCATTGTTCCCCTCCATTCGGCGAAGTTACGGTGATTGTTGGCTGGACGGAAACGGGAGAAGAGACAGTAAGAGAGCTGCTTGTTAGCTGATTATTATTGGCATCATAGATATATACTGTATATTGACCCACCGTAATGGCTGGTGATACTGTTACCGACCAATTACCATTCGCAACTGAAATTAAACCGCTACCATAGGCTTTCCCTCCGGCACTACCCAACACAACTCCTATTTGACTAGTTCCATTTGCCGTACCAAAGATAGTCGGTGTCAAAGAATTAGCTTGCATGCCACTCATAATGGTAGCTGATGGTTGGACAGTCGGCGCGATAATGTTGAAATAGTCGTTGCTAAAATCCCGAGTACTTTCTATATCTCCATGTATTGCGATTTTATATTGCCCCGCGGTAACGGTACTTGAAATATTAGGACACTGATAACCGCTACTAACTGAAATAGACGTACTATTTTGAGTTGCGGGAACGGTCTTTAAGTAACATGTGCGACCATCGGGAAATTGTAAATATATATTTGCATTACTCACACTGCTTGAAGTCCAATTAACACCAATTAAACCGAAGTTATATGTTTCCCCTCCATTCGGCGAAGTGACCGTAATTGATGGTTGGACCGTAGTTGAATTTGTTAACGTAAAGTTAACGCTATTGGATTTTCCGTTGGCATTCCTTACTAATACTTGGTATTGACCAGGATCTACATTTGCAACGGTCACACCACTAATGGAAAATTGCATCTGCATTCCATTGGCTGAAATATTTGATGCGGGAATTGATACTACTGACGATCCGTTTTTATAAAATTCAACCCGAGTTATATTATTGATACCAACAAAGTTACCACCGGTAACCGTGTATAAACCCGCTCCTCTTTGGCCTGGAGTAATCGAATCAATAAAGGGAGTGGTTTGAGCGGCAAGAATGGTGATATATACCAAATTACTTACACCATTTGAATTTAACACACGCACCTGATAAATTCCTGGAACATTGTTAACAGGCGCAGTTGAAAGAGTAAACTGAAGCTGCGTGCCATCGGGCGATGGTCCGTCAAATGTAAGTGGATATTGAGAACCCACCAGACTGCCATTCTGGAAATATTGTATGGTGTTACCAGAAGCATTTAGATTTTTCCCGGTAATAACCACCAAGTTACCTCCGGCACCTCCTGGAGGATTAATTGAAGTAATTGAAGGTTGGGTTGCAGTTGCCGGCGCTACAATGCTAAAATAATTATTGCTCACATCCATGGCAACAACCGACCCATTTCTCAATAGTTCCACCATAATCTTCAGCTTTGAACTGGGGATTATGTTAGAAGGAATAACATAAGCATAATATTGCGTATTGCTAGGCAAAGCACCCCAGAGATTTGTTGCCAAATTATAAATATGCGCCGGGTTACCGCCTTCGTAGTCAACCATAGTAAGTTTTAAAACATCAGATTGTGCTCCTCCTACATTTTGCCAAGAAATATTCATACTTTGGCCAGCAGTAAAACTTTCCCCTCCGTTTGGTGAAATAACCGTAACCGATGGCTGGACAACGGGTAAAATTGGGAGAGTTGGCACTATAGTTACCCCACATCCATACAACGCATTTAATTTTGTCCTTGTGATTGGACCCACGTAGCCGGTCTGCAAAATTCCGTATTTTGCTTGGAGTTTGACAACACCTCCTGCCATTATTTCGTTATATTCTGCGGGCCTGTTAATTACGATAAACTCCGCTATATTTTCTTTATCTAAAACCATGATTAAGGCATCTAAATCCGAAGTTGAAATGGCTGTGCCTATCCCCATATTGGTATTAAATGCATGGCACCACGCAACCGTTGTGCCTTGCTGTGCTTGAAGCTGGGTTAATTGCGCCTGCAAGGCTGCGATTTGCTGCAGCAATAGCTGGATCAGGGCAGAATTATCAACCGCAGAAACCGTGCCTGCGCCGGCAAACAACGAACCACAAATAACCAAGCTTAACAATATCTTTTTATAATTCATAAGTTCACTACGCCTAATTTAATGGTATTGGCTCATAATACCCCCCCCCCGAATTTATGTCAAATTATAATTCGCGTTCGTTTCTAACTATCCAGCCGATTTTACAATTGCCACGAATTCTTCCGCGTCCAGTGAAGCGCCGCCAACTAACAGGCCATTGGCGCCGCCTTCTTTTATGTATGAAGCGCCGTTTTCGGCTTTAACGCTGCCGCCGTATAAAATGCGCAGACTATCAGCCACCTGGCGGCTGTACATATTTGAAATGGTTTTTCTGATAAATAACAGGGAGCTTAGCGTTTCATCAACCGAACAATTGTTTCCCGTACCAATGGCCCACACCGGCTCGTAGGCGATAATTACTTTTTTTGCATCAGCCGTTGAAATTCCTTTTAATCCTTCCAATAATTGCTTTTCCAATACTTCGGCTTTTAACTCCCGTTCTTCTGCCATCTCACCAACACAAAAAATAGGGAATAAGCCGATATCAAGCGCCGCCTTTATTTTTTTATTGGTATCTTCGTTGGTTTCGGCAAAATAGTTTCGTCGTTCCGAGTGGCCCACAATCACATATTCAGCTCCCGCGTCGCGCGCCATGGCCGCGGAAACTTCCCCGGTAAATGCTCCTTTTTCTTTATAAAAAATATTTTGCATGCCAATCGGCAGGCCATGCAAACCCCCCAAATAAATAACCGGCGGGCAAATAACCACATCTGCCGGCGCATTTTTAACGCCTTTTTTTACGGCATCAAAAAGCGCCTTAGCTTCTTTCAGACTGGCTGGGTTCATTTTCCAGTTGGCAATAATCAATGATTTCATAAATCTATAGTACCATATTTTTTACAACAAAAAAGCCGCCAGTATGGAACCGGCAGCCAAAAATACCTAATGAGCAACAACGGCTTTGCCATTCCTGGCGGCAGCCTGCAGAAGCAAGTCTGCGTACTTTTCCCTGTCTACCCGCTGGGCTTTTTGCAGCGCAGTCAAAGCTTCATGCAACTTTTCCAGCTCTGCGTTGAGCGGGAAATACTCCGCTGGCGTCATAAGGTGGGCAGGAACATCTTCAGCCACTTTTTCCAAAAGTTTGTACTGCCGCAGCATCATCACATTCATGTTTTCTTGCCGTTCCAGCATCCGCCGCGCGCGGCCGTTAAGCTGCCTCCAAAACGCCGCTTTGTTCCGTTTGGCCATGGCTCCCCTCCCAGTGTAAGTATAAAAAAGGTTCTTTATTAACACTACCAAACCCTACAATTCCGTCAATACCTTGCAGCCGTCTTTGGTAATGGCCAGCGTGTGTTCAAAATGGGCCGCCAAACTGCCATCTCTGGTTGAAAAGCCGTAATTATCTTTGGCGCGTTTTATTTGCCAGTCGCCAATGGTTACCATGGGCTCAATGCAAATCACCATCCCCTCTTTCAGCACGGTGCCCTTGTGGCGTTCGCCGTAATTGGGAACCTGCGGATCTTCGTGCACGTCTTTGCCGATGCCGTGGCCGCATAAATCGCGCACCACGCCAAAACCCTGGTCTTCCAGAAAGCGCTGGATGGTGTTGCCGATATCTCCCGTAGTGATGCCCGCCCTGGCCTTTTTAATGCCAAGCCGCAGGGCTTTTTTAGTGGCCTGCAATAATCGGCGGGCTTCAAAAGAAATTTCACCCACCGCCACGGTAACGGCCATATCGGTGTTGTAGCCCTTCCATTTCACCCCCAAATCCAGCCCCACAATATCGCCATTTTTCAAAACGTAATCAGAGGGAAAACCGTGCACAATAATATTGTTCACCGAAGCACATAAACTATAGGGGAATTTTTCATAGCCCTTGAACGCGGGTTTGGCGCCGTGTGACAAAATAAGCCGCTCGGCGGCTCTATCCAATTCCAAGGTGGTTATCCCCGGCACGGCCATTGTTGCAACTTCTTTTAAAACGGTTGCCAGGATTTTCCCTCCCTCGGCCATGATTTGTATTTCTTGGGGGGTTTTAATCAAGTTCATTAACGATATCGTAGTGGACTTCCGCCACGCTTCTTTCGCCGTTTATTTTTTTAACCTTAAAGCCGTTATTGTTAAAATAATCAAACAACGGCAGAGTGCGGTCTTTATATTGCTGCAAGCGGGTTTTGATGGTTTCCGGATCGTCCAAATCTTTGCGCGCCACCAGCATTGAGCCGTCAATGGGGCACAATTTGAGTTTTTTAGTTTCTTCGCTGGATAAAATGGAGTGGCGCATCAGTTCGCAAATTTTGCGGTGGCTATTGCGGAAAATAGTGGCTTCGGCTGAAATTTCCAACAGGAAAATACTGATATGTTCTTTTCCGTACAGCTTTTCCAACAGGGGCATTTCGCGTTCGGCTTCATACACCGTGCGTGGCGAGCCGGCAATAATCAAACTATCGCCATCATGAAACAGGCGCTCAAATTCTTTCATGCTCAAGTGCGTCACCCATGGCGGGCTGCACAGTTCCCCGCGCTTCCAAATGGCCAATTCACTTTGCACATCAAATTTCCCGCCCTCCACTTCAACAAAACGGTCCGGTGCGTTTTCATCCAGGTTTTGAGCCCGCTTGAATTCACGCTCCAGCATTTTGGAAGTTTCAAACAAATAAAGCCCCATCTTTTCAGACAAAAGCTCCGACTGCGTGCCCTTGCCAGCCCCCGGCGGCCCGAATAAAATAATAACGCGTTTGCTCATAGTATTAAAATGTGTCGTATTCGCGCATTTCAAGCTGCGAGTTGATTTGGCGCATGGTGTCCAGCACCACGGAAACCACAATCAGCAGAGAAGTCCCCCCGATTAAAAAAGTAAAACCGGTAACGCCCGTTAACCCCCCGACAATGGTTGGCAAAACGGCAATCAAGCCCAGGGAGATGGCTCCGGTAAACAATACCCTGTTAAGGATATGGTTTAAAAATTTGGTGGTTGACTCGCCAGGCCGCACGCCCGGGATAAAGCCCCCCATTTTCTGCAAGTTTTCAGCAATGGCTTTGGGGTCAAAGGTAACCGCGGTGTAAAAATAGGTGAACATGATAACCAGCAAGAAGTATAAAATGCCGTTCACCCATACGTCAGCGAAAAATGCCGCAACCGACGTGGCAATATTCCCTACTATGCCGGGCACGCCTCCTAAAAATCCGGCAATCATGCCGGGGAACAGCAAAATGGAAAGCGCGAAGATAATCGGGATAACCCCGGCCGGGTTCACGTTAAGCGGCAAATAGGTTGACTGGCCGCCGAACATTTTTGAACCGCGCACGCGCTTGGCGTATGAAACCGGAATATTACGCCGGGCTTCGGTAATGAGCACCACGGCGGCGATGATAATAATAGACAGTACAAAAAATATAACGTAAGAAGGGATCTGGCTGGCATCCCAGGTTACGAATGTTTGGAATATGTTAGAAGGCAAGCTGGCTACGATACCGGCGAAAATCAGCAGGGAGATGCCATTCCCCATTCCCTGTTCGGTAATCAGTTCGCCAAGCCACATCAAAAAGATGGAGCCGGCAATAATAGTGATAATGGAACCGATCATGACCGTTGGTGTCAGGCCCGTAATCACGCCTTGGCGCGTAAACAAGGTTAATATCCCATAGCCTTCAAACGCAGCCAATGGGATGGCCAACAACCTGCCGTACTGGTTGAATTTCTGCCTTCCCGCTTCGCCTTCTTCTTTATACATGCGCTCCAAGGCCGGGAAAATCATGGTTAACAGCTGTAAAATAATGGTAGCCGTGATGTACGGCCCCAAGCCAAGCAGCACAATGGAAAAATTGCTTAAAGAGCCTCCGGAAAAGATATTCAACAGCCCGAAAACCTGGTTTTGTTCAAAAAACTGGCGCAAGTTTTCAATGCCGATGCCGGGAATAGGCACATTGGCCGCGATGCGGAATACCAAAAAAAGGAATAGGACAATTCCGAATTTATTGCGTAATTCCTTGTTGCGTAAAAGTAATGTAAATTTGTCGTACCACACGGAAATATTTCAATATTTAAATATTTAAATCTTCACACTGCCGCCGGCTTTTTCAATGGATGCTTTGGCAGTTTTTGAAATAGCGCAATTCTCAATAACCAATTTTTTGGTAATGGCGCCGGTGCCCAAAATTTTAATCTGCGGCACTTTCCCATTAATCATGCGTACCATTTTCTTGCCAATCAAATAGGCGGGACTGATCACGTCGCCGTCCTTGGCATGTTTTTCCAAGGCTTTTAAATTCACCACGCGGATATGGTTTTGCGTTTCAAAGGCGCGGTATCCCTTCAATTTCGGATATCGCTTGATCAGTTCCCGGATAATTGGCGCAAGTTTGCGGCCGGAGCGGGCGGTTTGCCCCTTCCCCCCCCTTCCGGAATAGGTTCCTTTCTTGCCTCCCCTGCCAACGACCTTGCGGTCCTTTAGCTGGTGTTTCGGTTGTAATTGATGGATTTGCATGGTAGCTAATTCAAAATTTAAAATTTAAAATGCAAAATTATGGTATGCTAATTTCTTACCTTCAACTTCCGCAGCGCTTCCATGGTCGCCCTGGCATTATTCAATTTATTCTTTGAACCTGATAAAATCTTTGATGAAATGTTTTTAATTCCGGCCAATTCGCAGATAACCCGCACCGCGCCGCCGGCCACTAATCCGCGGCCCATGCTTTGGGGTTTCAGTAAAATAACGGCCGGCCCCACCTTTGCCTCCACTTGGTGCGGAATGGTGCCATTGACCGTAATCACGGTAATCAAATTTTTCTTGGCGCGGCTGGTGGCTTTTTCAATGGCCTGGGAAACGTCTTTCCCCTTGTCAATGCCGATGCCGATTTTGCTTTTTTTATCACCGGCAACTACCACGGCGCGGAAGCTCATGCGCTTTCCGCCGCCGGTTACGCGGGTAACCCTGGCCAAATCCAAAAGCTTGGTATCAAACCCATCCTTAATGGCACCCGGGCGTGAACCGAATTTGCGCACAGGCCGGAACCCTTCGGTGTTTCTAGCACCATCATTGGGTTTTACAGCTTGTGTTGGATTTTTTATTTCTTCAGCCATCTCTCTAATATTTCAATATTTAAATATTTAAATTTCTAGAATTTCAGCCCTCCTTCCCGGGCGCCATCTGCCACCGCTTTCACCCTGCCATGGAACACGAACCCTCCCCGATCAAATACCACGCTTTCAATTTTTTTGGCCAATGCTTCTTTGGCAACCAGCTTCCCGACCTGCGTGGCAAGTTCAACTTTCTTGCCTTTTTTCAGCTTGATATCGTTGGCAGCAACCAATACCTTTGCCGTTTCATCATCAATCAATTGGGCATACATATGCTTGCCGGATTTAAACACGCAAAGGCGGGGCCGCTTGGCGGTGCCCATAAGGCGGGCCCTGATGCGGGCGTGGATCCTTTTTCTTTTGGCAATTTTAACTGACATATTAGTGTGGGCGCATTCGTAGTGCGCTATTAGTGTGCTATTTTTTAGCGGCCACCACTTTCTTGCCCTCCTTCCTTCTTACTTTTTCGCCTTGGTATTTAATCCCCTTTCCTTTGTACGGCTCGGCTTTTTTGGTTGCCCTGATTTCAGCCGCAATCTGCCCCACTGCTGCTTTGCTTATCCCCGAAACGGTAATGACGTTTTTTTCAACCGTAAACGTGATGCCTTCCGGCTTTTTGACGGTTACCGGATTCACAAACCCCAAATTCATCACCAATTCGTCCCCTTGCACGGCGGCCTTAAAGCCGACTCCCTCGATTTCCAGTTTTTTTTCAAATCCCTTTTCAACGCCCAAAACCATATTGCTAATCAAAGCGCGATACAACCCCCAAAGCGCCCTGGCTTTTTGGCTGGCCTGCTCCTTTTGCGGCATCACAAAAACCTGGCCATCCTTCGCTTCCGCCTTGATATCGCGGTGCATGATGGTATCCAATACTCCCTTCGGGCCGGTTACCTTCACATTCTGGCCTTCAAACTCAACCTTGACGGTTGCGGGAAATGGAATTGATTTTTTGCCGATTCTTGACATAAATAAATTACTGGGTAATCTTACCCTATTTTGATGGATTTTACCATACCTCCAGCAATACTTCGCCGCCCAGTTTCGCCTGTTTTGCTTGCAAACCCGTCATCAGGCCTTTTGGCGTTGAAATAATGGAAAGCCCGAAACCCCCTTTCACTTTTTTAATATCCGCGTTTGCCGTGTAAATCCGCTGGCCCGGTTTTGAAACCCTGCGCAAGCCTTCAATAGCCGGCACGCCGTTGTCGTATTTCAGGATGATTTTCAGCATTTTCCCCTTTCCCTTGGCCAGTTTTTTCACATCAGCCAAAAAATTTTCCTTTGCCAAAAGCGCGGCAATATCATGCTTGAGATTTGAAAAAGGAAGCGTAACCTCGGGCTTTTGCACGGCCTCCGCGTTCCTAATCCGGTTTAACATATCTGTAATTGGGTCTGTCATGAAAAATATTGAAATATTTAAATATTTAAATTTCCGGCGGCTACCAACTTGATTTGGTTACTCCCGGGATTTCGCCTTGGTTGGCAAGTTCCCTGAAACAAATGCGGCATAGCCCGAATGCCCGCATAAATCCCCTTCGCCGGCCGCACTTAAAACACCTTCTTACCAGCCTTGAAGAAAATTTGGGCTTCTTTTTTACTGCCGCGATTTGGGATGTTTTTGCCATGCTATTTTTTATCTCTTATGGGAAATCCCATTAATTTGAATAATTCCAGCCCCCGCTCCTGGCTTTTGGCATTGGTGGAAACCGTAACTTCCAGCCCGAAAATGGTTTTTTCTTTTTCGGTGAAAATTTCAGGGAAGTTGATGTGTTCGCGAAAACCGATATTCAGGTTTCCGCCCCGGTCAACCGACATGGGGTTCAACCCCTTAAAATCGCGGGATTTTGGCAGTGACAGGTAAACCAGCCGTTCCAAAAAGTCCCACATGCGCTGTTTGCGCAAGGTTACCATGGTGGCAATCTCCAAGCCTTCGCGCAATTTGAAACCGGCAATGGATTTTTTTGACGTTACGGTGCGCGGTTTTTGCCCGGCAATAAGGGCGATATCCTGGGTAATGGCGGCAATCAGTTTTTCACGCTCCGAACTGGTTTTGGTAACCGCCTGCTTCCCAAAGGAACTGTTAATGGTTACCTTGGTAATGCGGGAAACCGCCATCGGATTTTTAAACCCGAATTTCTTCATCATGGCCGGTATCACCTCTTTTTTGTATTTTTCCGGTAATTTTTCCATATTATACTTCAGAATTACACTTTTTGCAAACCCTGGATTTTCGGCCATCCCCTATTTTATAACCAATACGCACGGCTTTGCCGCATTTGGGGCACAAAAATTTCACGCTGGAGGCATCCATGGGCGCCGGCGCCTGGATGACTTGGCCCTTTTCCCCCTGGCGCTTGGGCTTGATATGCTTTTTCTTCAGGTTTATCCCGTCCACCAAAATACTGCCCTGCTTTGGAAAGGATTTTAAAATCTTGGCGGTCCTGCCGCGATCTTTTCCCGAAATAACCAATACGCTATCGCCTTTTTTGACTTTCATGTTGGTAATTATAATAACTCCATTGCCATTTGGGCAATTTCATCAAACCCTTTTTCTTTCACTTCTTTGGCGACCGGGCCGAAGACCCTGCCTCCTTTGGGAAGTTTTCCATCGCCCAGCACCACAACCGCGTTGTCGTCAAACCGGATATATGAACCGTCCAGCCGCTTGAATTCCTTGCGCTGGCGCACCACCACGGCTTTCACCACTTCGTGTTTTTTCACCAGTTTGCGCGGATCGGCTTTTTTAACGGTTCCCACGATAATATCACCCAATTGGGCGTACCGGCGCCCACTTCCGCCGGGAACGTTAACACACTGGATGATTCTTGCTCCGCTGTTGTCTGCCACTTGTAACATTGTCCGTAACTGTATCATACCGGAATATTTAAATATTTAAACATTTAAAGCTTTTCTATCACTTTAAATTTCTTTTCTTTTGACATCGGAATGGTTTCTTCAATCACAACAACATCCCCAACATGGTATTGGCCGTTTTCGTCATGGGCTTTGTATTTTTTGTGGACTTTGTACCTGCGCTTATACTTTGGATGCTCTTTGACGCTCTCCACGGAAACCACCACCGTCTTTTGCATCTTGTCAGATACCACAATCCCCTGTAATTTCTTTTTTGGCATATTATTGGGCGGCATTTTCCTTAATAATAGTCAGGCTGCGGGCAATTTCTTTCTTGATATTGCTGATTTCTTTCACATTCTTCATCTGGTTCGAAGAAAACTTAAACCGGATATCACTCAACTTTTTTTTGAGCTCCATCACCGATTTTTCCAATTCCTTGGCAGGCTTTTTCCGTAATTCTTCTGTTTTCATGCTAAATTTCACGTTTAATGAATTTGGTTTTAATTGGCAGTTTCATGCCAGCGCCTTTCAAAGCCTCCCTGGCAACCTCTTCTTTCAAACCGTCAATTTCAAAAATAATCCTGCCCGGTTTTATCGGATAAACATAGTGGTGCACCGCGCCCTTTCCACCCCCCAATGGCACTTCTTCACCCTTGCTGGTAACCGGCTTGTCGGGGAAAATACGCACCCAAATCTTGCCCCCTTTTTTCATATAACGGATAATATACCTTCGGGAAGCTTCAATCTGCCGGGCGGTAATCCAGCGGGTTTCCATGGCTTTTAGCCCAAAACTGCCAAAGTTCAGTTGGGTTGCCCTGGTTTCAACGCCCTTGGTCACCCCCCGGTGCCACTTGCGGTGTTTAACTTTTTTCGGCATCATCAAGCTCATAGCTGAAACTTTAAATATTTAAATATTGAAATATTAGTTGAACTTTTCCCCTTTGTAAATCCACACTTTCACCCCGATAACCCCATAGGTGCAGTGCGCTTCATTTTTGGCGTAATCAATGTCGGCGCGGATGGTCTGGCGCGGCATCCTTCCCTGCCTCAACCACTCCTTTCTGGCAATTTCATTGCCATTTAGCCTTCCGGAAACTTCCATGCGGATCCCCTTCACTTCCTTATTTTGCATGACACGCTCCATGGTCCTTTTCAATACCTGCCGGAACGGGATGCGCTTTTCAATTTGCTGCGCCGCCATCTGCCCGACCAGGTTGGCATAAATCCACGGATTTTTCAATTCTTTTATATCGATTTTAATCTGGCGCGGCGCCACTTTCACCAGCGCTTTCTTGTTTTTTTTCTGCAATCTGGCTTCAACACCTTTTTTCAGGGTTTCCACGCCTTCCCCGCCCCGGCCGATAATCAAACCCGGGCGCGCGCTTTCAATAATGATATTTAGCTTGTTGGCGGAATGTTCAATGATAATATTCTGGACGGAAGCATCAACCAATGTTTTACGCAAGAAGTCCTTTATTAAAAAATCTTCCTGCAAATATTGCGGCATTTTTCCGCCATAAAAACCGCGGATATTGAAATCCTCCATTCCTCGGATCCTGAATGCTTTCGGGTGGACTTTATGCGTCATAAAATTAATTTAAAATTCAAAAGTCAAAATGCAAAATTACAATTCAAAATTAAAAATCTTACGTTGTAGCTTTTGCCTTTTTACTTGTATTTTTGACTTTTGATTTTTGAATTTTTCCTTCAGTCTTTTTCTTTTCAGACAGTACCAGTGTGATATGGCTTGTCCTTTTCATAATCGGGTATGCCCTTCCGCGGGACATGGGAAAACTGCGCTTTAAGGTTGGGCCTTCGTCCGCGGTAATTTTGGAAATATATAAATTCCCTTCTTCCAATTTGAAATCATTGACCGCTGAAGCAACCGCGCTGTTAAGCAATTTTAACACCGGTTGTGCCGCCCGCTTCACGGTAAAATCCAAAAGCGCACGGGCTTCGGCCACGTCTTTGCTGCGCACCACGTCAATCAGTTGCCTGGTTTTTCGTGGCGCTATCCTGATATTGTTTAATTGGACTTTAATTTCCATAAATTTGCTATTAGCCATTTGCTATTCGCTACGCGCTACTTCGCCGCCGGCTTGGCATCAGCTATCTTGGCGGTTTCCTTTTGCTGGGAACCCGCTTCAATCTCGCGCTGCATTTTTCCGCCGTGCCTGCCGAATTTGGTGGTGGCCGCGAATTCCCCCAGTTTGTGGCCCACCATATCTTCGCCAACATATACCGGCACAAATTCCTTGCCGTTATGCACGCCAAACGTGTACCCCACCATTTCCGGGGAAATGGTTGAATGCCGCGCCCAGGTTTTGATGATTACTTTCTCTTCTTTCCTTACATTCAGGACTTTCTCCATCAACCTTTGGTCTACATACGGGCCTTTTCGTAAACTTCTTGACATATATTATTTCTTTTTTCGGCGTTGAATAATATACTTATTCGTCCACTTTTTGCGGTAACGGGTCTTAACTCCCAATGCCGGCAACCCCCATGGTGTTTTCGGATGTTTCAATCCAATCGGCTGCCTGCCTTCCCCTCCTCCGTGCGGATGGTCCACCGGATTCATGGCGCTTCCCCTCACATGCGGCCTGCGCCCTTTCAAACGCGACTTTCCCGCCTTACCCACCCTATAATACCTGTTTTCCGGATTAGAAACAACCCCGATAGTGGCAAAACATGCCGATTTTACTTTGCGGATTTCACCGGAAGGCATGCGCAACGTGGTAAATAACCCTTCATGGGCCAACACTTCGGCTGCAGAACCGGCAGACCTCACCAAAATACCGCCCCGTCCCGGCTCCAATTCAATATTATATACGTTCGTTCCAACCGGGATATTTTTTACCATGGCGCGGTTCCCCGGAGCCAATCCGGTTTTTTCTGAAAAAACAACGGTATCGCCCACCTTCAAATCCTGCGGGGCGATAATGTACTGCCTGGTTACATCAGCATATTCAATTAAAGCAATAAAAGCAGTCCTGTTCGGGTCGTATTCCAGCGCGATCACCGTTGCCGGCGCGTCCATTTTGGTTTGGGCGAATTCAACCATGCGGTATAATTTTTTCACCCCTCCCCCTTTATGGCGAACGGTAATCCTTCCGGTGGCTTTTGACCTTCCGTTGCTGCGGCGCAAATACTTCACCAGGCTTTTTTCAGCCCGTTTCTTGGTAAGCAAAGAGAAGTCAATCCCTGACATTCCGCGCCTTGATGGAGTTGTTGGTTTATAAACTTTCATTTATTTAAAAAATCTCTATCTTTTGGCCTTCTTTGATGGTGACAATGGCTTTGCCATACGCTTTTTTAAATCCTTGTGTCCTGCCCAATCTCCTTTTTTTCTTGGGAATTTGTATCACATTCACCGCCAGCACGTTTACCCCGTAAATCCCTTCAACCGCTTTTTTTATTTCCGGCTTATTGGCGCGGTCATAGACCCGGAACACATATTGGTTGCCTTCGGCTAAAATGGTGCCTTTTTCGGAAATGTGCGGCTCTTTCACGATAGTATAAGAAAATTTCCCTGCATTTTTATTTCCGTGTTTTTCCGTGTTGATTTCAGCGGATTTCTGCGCTGCAGGCAAAACCGGTTCAGTTTTTGACTGCTTCTTTTCCTTGGCCTTGTCTTTTTCTTTCTTATTTTTTAAAAAATCCAGTAATGCCATATTTTTTACTTGGTGGAAACCAATTTTTCAATTTCCGCAATGATGTCTTTGCCCAAAACCACATACTTGTACTTAAGCAAATCAGCCACGTTCATGTTGCGGGTTTCAGCCACTCCGGTTTTTGCGATATTGCGCGCCGCTAAAAAGATCTCTTTTCCGCTGCTGTATAGCACCAATCTGCTAGCACTGGCAACCGGCAATTTTTTTATCATAGCTGCCATAATTTTGGTTTTTGGGGACTGCATATCAAGCGTATCAACCACTACCAGTAAATTATTCTTTGCTTTTTCCGACAATACCATCGCCAGCGCTTTTTTGCGCATTTTGGCGGGAATGGCTTTTTCGTACACTTTTTCATTGCGCGGGCCGCCGGAAACCCCTCCCCCCTTCCAAATCGGGCCGCGGGTTGAACCCGCCCTGGCGCGCCCGGTCCCCTTTTGCCTCCACGGCTTGCGGCCCCCACCCCTCACCTCTCCCCTGTTTTTCGTATGGGCCGAAACCTGCCGCTTGTTGGCTGCGTATGAAATCACCACTTGGTGCACCAAATCAGCGTTC
>Ga0209541_10004708_pt1 | contig 24113 bp, 25 predicted proteins | sample RifCSPlowO2_01_FD_184027 | JGI IMG/M metagenome (GOLD analysis project Ga0209541, IMG submission 184027) | Groundwater microbial communities from Rifle, Colorado - Rifle CSP2_plank lowO2_0.1 (SPAdes) (version 2) | ecosystem: Environmental > Aquatic > Deep subsurface > Groundwater | place... | reverse complement strand
AAAAAGCCCATCAAGGCCGTTGTAATCGCTGTATTCATGGTTTGCAGGAGCATTATCTCCTACGCGTGCAATATTAGCACATCACGACCTGATTGTCAATACCTTGCATAGCTAAAAGATGGCTCTGTTGAGCCCCATAATCATACCTTTATTGACCTGTGATTGCGGTCCGCGCTCTATCTTGCCCTGAAATTCAAGGCCTTCAAGTGCCGTGCTGCCAGCTCTCGAGGTATTTTTTCTGCTCGGGAGTCAAATTATCTATAGAATTGCCCATCGATGCCAGTTTTACCTCCGCTATCATGTTCTCTATCTCTACCGGAATGTCGTAAACGGCCGGTTTGAGCTGTTCTTTCTGCTTTGCGAGCCACTCGCATCCCAAGGCCTGCGTCGCGAAGCTCATGTCCATCACGGACGCCGGATGCCCTTCAGCGGCGGCGAGATTCACGAGCCGCCCCTCGGCAAGAAGATATATCCTTTTGCCTCCTACCGTGTATTCATCAACGAAATTGCGTACATCCTTGCGAACGCTCTTTGCCGCCGCTTTCAGCTCCTCGACATTGATCTCGACGTCGAAATGCCCCGCGTTGCAAACTATAGCGCCATCCTTCATTGCGAGGAAATGCTCTTTGCGTATGACATCGACATCGCCGGTCACTGTGCAGAATAGGTCGCCGAGTGAAGCCGCCTCCTTCATGGGCATAATACGGAATCCTTCCATCGCCGCCTCAAGCGCCTTTATCGGGTCCACCTCGGTCACGATGACGTTCGCCCCCATGCCGCGTGCGCGCATCGCGAGTCCCTTACCGCACCAGCCGAAGCCCGCGACGACGACAGTCTTCCCCGCTATCAACATGTCGGTTGCGCGGATGATACCGTCGAGCGTTGATTGTCCCGTGCCGTAGCGGTTGTCGAAAAGATTCTTCGTCTTCGCGTCGTTCACGGAAACGACCGGGAATTTGAGAGCGCCGTCGCGGGCCATGCTCCGCAAACGAATGACACCAGTCGTCGTCTCCTCCGTTCCACCGGTGATATTCGGGATTAGCTCAGTATGCGATTTGTGGATGGTCGAGACGAGGTCGGCGCCGTCGTCCATCGTGAAGTTCGGCTTGTATGAAAGCACCGTTTCGATATGCTTGAAAAACGTGTCTCGGTCTTCGCCCTTGATCGCGAATGTGGGAATTTTATGCTCTGACACGAGCGCTGCCGCCACATCGTCCTGCGTCGAGAGCGGATTCGACGCGCAGAGAACGACATTCGCACCGCCTGCTTTGAGCGTTATCATAAGATTTGCCGTCTCCGCAGTCACGTGGAGACACGCCGCCACAGTGCGCCCCGCGAAGGGCTTTTCACGCGTAAAGCGCTCGCGCACTTGCAAGAGGACCGGCATGTCGCCCGCCGCCCACGCGATGCGCTTCGCTCCCTTATCCGCGAGCGCGATGTCTTTAATGTCGTATTCCATTTGAGTCCCATTATATACGCGCGAGACAAATTACGAAACTCGTCGAAGACGCACGTCGAGAAAGAGTTTCTTAAATCTCAAGCTTCTCTCCGTATGCCTCTTTATATCTTTGAGCAAGCTCCGGCAGGGTAAAGTGATGCGTCTGCGTGCCATAGGTCTCTACGGCGTAAGCCGCCACGACGCCCCCAAGTCTGGCAGAGGACTCAAGAGAAAGCCCGAGCAGCATGCCTTTGATGAACCCGGCGCGGTATGCGTCTCCGGCGCCTGTCGGGTCTATGGCTTCCTTGACTGGCGTTGCCTTGACCATCCACTGTCCTTCCCTCGTACTGACACGCGAGCCCTGCGCGCCATACGTAATTACCACAGTCGGTACATATTCCAATATGGTTCCTTCCGTCCAACCCGTTTTCTGCGCTATCAGTCCGAACTCGTAATCGCTGGCGAACAGCATCTGCGCCCCTTTTATACCATCCATGAGCGCCTCAGCCGAGAGCGTGAGTATCTGCTGACCGGGGTCATACAAATACTCCAATCCTTTTCTTCTGTAATACGCCGGCAGTGCGGTCATGTCGGGAATGTGCCCAGGAGCGATTATTGCAAGCGCCCTACCTTCGGTTTCTACCGGCGTATCATACGCGTGTCCTCCGGCTCCAGGATGAAATGCCGCTATCTGGTTGTCTGCCTTGTCCGTGAGCACGATGGCCGACGAAGTAAGCTCGCCCTCGAGGACGCGAATGGTGGTCGGGTCGATGCCGGACAGCAGCAGGTGCGAGCGATATGACCCGAAGTCAGCTCCGGCTGTTGAAATTATTTCCGGCTTTTCGCCGAGCAGAGCGAAATTGTAGGCGATGTTCCCTGCCGTCCCGCCGAATTCCACGGAAAGTTTTTCCACGATAAAGCTCAGGTTGATGCTGTGAAGTTTTTCCGGCACGAAGTGGTCGGCGAACAAGCCCTGGTAATCCATGATGCGGTCGTACGCAAGAGAGCCGGAAACGATTATTTTTGCCATGTGAGGATTAGATTACCATGCGCGTTCTTTCTGCAACAGTTCCATCTTGCGCTTCTCCCCACGGTTGTAGCCGCCGGGAATTCCATCAGAGCGCACGACGCGATGACACGGGATCTCCGGGTCGAAATTCGTCTTCATGATATTCCCCACCGCCCGATACGCATTCGGTCGTCCCGCGCGCGCCGCGACCTGTTTATATGTCAAAGTTTCTCCCTTGGGAATCTTCCTGACAACTGCAAAGACTTTTTGTTTGAATGAAATCACAATGCTACGATACGCTTTCAGTCAGTTCGCGGAATCTCGTCTTCGCCTCATCACTTACTTTCAGTCCTTCAAACTTTCTTTGTAGCTCCTTGATGGAGAAGTCGCTTTCCACATCTTTTTGACTAAGCACGAAAAGTATAAAGAGGCCTAGCCTGTGATGGATCGTGTTGTCGTTCCCCGGCAGATGCAACCGAACCGAGAAGTCCCTCCCCAAATTAGTCACTTTCTTCACGTCTTCATCCTCGACCTTAGGACTGCTCATGTCTCCCCAAAGCTTTTTTAGTTCTGACGTGCGCCTCACCAATTTCGTAGCTCTTTTATCCACCTCCACTGCATCATCTAAACCGAGAACCGTGAACATGGCGGCAAGATGATCTTTGCGCTTCTGCATTTCCGGCGTTAATTCCGGCCCCTGTCGTTGCGTTGGCACGCCCTGCTTGATTCCGTCGCGATTATCCATATGCACTAAGTATATTTTGTGCATGCGATTACGGCAACTGGTCTCATTGAACAATCGACTTTTGCACTGTTGCTCATTGCATGGTCTTTTTCCCTGCTACCATGTTTATAGCGATGTTCCCGGGGCTGTCCCCGCAACCGCTTTTGATAGAGGAGGAGACCATGAGTCTCTCGCTCGTTAAGATACATGAAAACCCGTGGATGGTTTTCCTTTTGGCAATTATCTTGCCGCAGATGTTCCGGTTCCGGAAAAAAAGAGGCGATACAATTTCCCGGTGCCACAAGGACTCGTCCTGGCCCTTGTGCCAGTGGAGAGTCCGCCCCAAGAAAAAGAAGGGCCTTATCTGGGAGCAATTTTCTGAACAAAGAACCGCCCGCCACGCGCGCAGGCGGTTCGGTTCTTTGGGGAAATTCCTATGGTGTTTTTTCGATGATCTTCTGCTCGATTATTCGCATGGCTTGATTCAATACGCCGTCTCTCCAACCTACGGCAATATTCGACTTTTTCTTTTCCAGAATCGTGTGGTCCCTGGCCAATTGTTCATTACATTTTGCTATAAGCTCTGAGACCCGCGTCTTCATCTCCTCCAGTGTAGCGGCATCGTAGTCCTCCCACCTTTTCTCGTCGCCGTATTTGTCTTTAAACTCATCCCACATTTTGCCTATCTCGATGGCAAATGTTTTCTTTGACTCAAAACCCGGTCTAGGCCCTTGTCTCATATTTGTGCTTAAAGGGTAGCATAAATCCGTCTCCTGATACTGCAAGATTGGATATTTGACGTACGTGGTATGTCAGTTCATGATGCAATCTGCTTTTCTCCAGCTTCCTGCACGTCAATTCTGATGTTCAGGAGTCCTGGAGGGAAGAGCGGTTCCTTCAGATGATTTATGATCAGTCCGCCACCGAGGAGTTGTGATGTTTGCGCCTACACAAGCACCTACACCTACACCAGCGCCCACGACTATGCGCTTTACGGGCATCTTCACCTTTGTCGAGCCCACGTACGGGTTCTTCAAGAATGTTCGGGCTCTGGACGGCGGTAAAGTCAGGCCCATTTTGGCGGATGTTTTCGTCCGAGCCACCACGTTCGTGGAGGCACTCGGTAAAGGCCGGCATTCCTTGGAGCGGCTCGACGGGCAGTCTTTCTCGTTCCAAACGCGCGAAAGCACCCTCTACCTCTACCACGGGAAGGTCGAGGCCTGCGCGATCAGGGAACTCGATTCCTGTCAGACATGACCGTAGTCACGACGCCTGCCAAACCCGCTTCACGATTCGATTCGTGGAGCGGGTGTAGTGTTTAGACTATTTTAGTGTACTGGATGATATGCGGGGGGGTCGATGGGGAAATAATTTTTCGATGGGGTTAAAATCTAGATCCAGAGTTTATCCTCATAAGGGTCTACGATTTTGCCTTTTGAGTCTCTTACTTCAAAATGTAGATGTGCTTTCGTGCCACCTTTCTTGTAGCTCTCAAAGTCTCCTGAAAACGCAACGGGTTGCCCTTTTGAGGTCTTGAAAGACCTTTCAAAATTATTACCTATCACTTTTTCAATTTCATCTCGTAATTTTTCACAGTGTCGAAACCATGTCACAAAACCATTTGCGTGTTCGATGTAAAAGGAGTGGTCTTTATCCCAATTTGCTCCATAAATTCTATCCTTGCCCTGAGAAGCTTTGAATAGTTGTCCATCAGCTGGTGCAATGATAGCGGTCATCGGTTGATATGGGAAGTCGTATCCTGCATGCCCATCGTATTGTAAAGTAAACTTTCCTCCGTCGGAAGAAACGCCCACGTAATTTATCTGTTTATCTTTGAAGAATTCACCCGAGTCTTTCTTGGGATAGCCGCAGGGCTCCTGAGGGCATTGTAGTCCCTCTCCTACTTCGCCATTAAAGGCCTCTACTTTCTGATTCTTGGCATTTCTTCCCCATTTATAGGGAGATTCCCAGTTGGGATCTAGCTCTGTTCCGGAGTGGTCTACAACTGCACTGATTTTTACTGTAAAAGGGGTCACGGAAGTTTCATTTCCATCGCTCATTTGAATTGGACAAATAAGAAATCCTCTTATTATGTCTAACGGCTTGACTGGAGTTTCTATAATAGGAGTGTCCGGAGAGTTCGAGATAGATTTAGAAACATCTTTTATTTCAACCTCGTTAAATTGAATTGGTGACGGTTGCTGAGGTGTATTTTGAACTACACCTTTTGAGAAAAAAACTTGGATCTTTTTTAGGAGAACGCTAAGGGAATCCATGAGTTGTGGTGACGTGAATTATTATGTTAACCAAATTAAATTGGAATCAGGTTATGTCTGAACTTGGGTGTTGGAATGTTTTTACCTCCAAACTTCAAGAAATGAGATTGAGCTTTGGTTTGTAATCCTGGATCCATTTTCGTTCAATTGGAATGGCTTTATCTACCGTTTCCGTTTCATACCAATCAAAAAAGGAAACTCCTGGAATCTCGCTTGATAGAAAGATCTCCCTCAATCTTTTTTCTATGTTCTCGCTACTTCCAATGTAAATTATACTAGCAACGTCTGTGGCTGTTCTAAGAACGTAGACTCCAGGCTTTGCCGGCGCACTTTGCACTCCCTCAATGTGCCAAGGCAGAATACCAGATTTGTTTTTTATATCGCTCATATTTTTGAAATCTTCGCTGAGAGACGCGTATGGCTTGTTATCTTATCACACGATGTAATAGCAAGATTTTTCTCTATGAGTTTAATGCCGTCGGGATGAATATTTTCGAGTGAAATAGCTAACGCTTGGTGGCATCGAATGTCATAGTATTTTCCTAAAAAGGTCCTGATTTGACTCGGGGTAAAATCACCAGTCTTGCATTCTACTATAAGTATTCTCCCATTTTTTATCGCCAATACGTCAACTTGGTGGGGCGCACCTGACACGCCGTAAACATTCAAGGAAGGCAGAGACCATGCGACCCATCCATTTGAATTAAGAATGTTTGCAACATAATCCTCAAGCCAATAACCCCCTAGATATGATGCGATTTCGTTCTCAATTCCAGAAATATTCTTTTTCTTTAGAATGTTGTCGCAATATTTACAATGCTGGGGTGATTTTTCCGTGAGATCGGGGCCTGCGCGGAAGCCTCTGCAAGTGTTGCAATAGTACTCGGCATGTTCTTTGGTCACTGTAATTCCGAGCACTTTGGAAAACTTTTCTAATTGTTTTTGCCTCTTCCGTACACTATCGAGAAAATCCTTGAAATCTGACTCCTCGCGACGAATAAGCTCTTTCTTGTCTTTATTGATCATTTCCCTGATTTCTCGGTCTGATAAGACCATAGCATCTAGATTCTGTTGTTTTTTAGAGCTCAAAAATTCGCGATCTCGTAATATCTTTTGTTGTACAACCTTAAAGAACTTGCTGTGTTTCGTTTCTTTAAATTGAAATCTCAAAAGCAAACCCGAGCCAATTAAAAGATTGATTTTCTCTCCATCAAAATTCACATCAACCTCGGCTATTCCTGATCCGCTGATGCTAACTCGCTTATTTGCTATGTTTGAAGGTTTTATCATTCTTTAAGATAGACACTACGCCTCAAAATAGTTGTTTGCAACTGTATAGAATGCTTCGCATACGTATCTACCTGATCACAAGAAGCCCCCTACGGGGAATCGTCGATTACGACTTTCGGTCACGGATAATTTCTTCGCCGCCGCTTAGAAATTTCCCTGACCACGACTCGCGACCCATTCTGCTGAATGGGTGCCCCGCTCCGTCCTTCGATTCCCCGTAGGGTCTACGAAAATATAATCACCGAACGCTTCGCGTTCGTTTCATTATTTTCATGACCCTACGGGGAATCGAACCCCGGTTCCAAGCTTGAGAAGCTTGTGTCCTAACCGTTAGACGATAGGGCCCATGCGATGAATGATATCCGAAAAATCAGAGACGTTCCACTCTTTTCATCTTTTCATTTTCGCCGACCTCACTCCTCTTACGATACTCTCACTTTCTTAAGAATTTGAGAATGTCTCTATGAACCCCACGAATATCCGGCCATACGGGGTGAGACGATGTTGTACCGATCTGCCTGCGTAGATTTTCTCGACCAAACCCGCGAGCATCAGACGACGCGTGTGCTCGGCGATCGTTTTCATATTGCCCTTGACGGTATCGGCTATCTCGTCAAGCGTGATATCCGGACGCGATGCGACAAGCAGCAGTATCTGTATGCGTCGATGGTTCGCCACTCCCTTGAAATGCCGTTCGAGTTTCTTCGGCCCCTTTTTCTTTTTCCGGCCTTCATCGCTCATCCTCACATACTCTCACATTCTTAAGAATATGAGAATGTTCTAGATGTGGATAAAGGTCGCTCCTTTGCGGCCTTTATATACGATTATCGGGAATCAGCGGTCTTGCCATTCTTCGTCTTGCCGCACCAAAAGTTCCCTCGCGCACTCCGGCTCGGCCATTACCTCTTCGACTATCCGCTCCATCCGCATACTCTGCGAGCCCTTTATGAGCACGAGATCGCCATCGCGCAATTCCCATTCGAGTTCCTTGCCGGCGCGCGCGGATTCATTGAGCTCATATCCGCGTATATTTCCCTCCGGCATCCCTGCATCAAGCGCCGCCTCTACTATCGCGCGCGAACGAAAGCCCACCGTGATAAGCATGTCGGCGCACTGCGCGGCACGCTCGCCCACTTTGCGGTGCGCCTCCGCGCTCCATTTGCCAAGCTCAAGCATATCGCCCAATACCGCTATTTTTCTTTTCATACCATTAACCTCTTTGAGAGTATCCAGCGCCATTAGACAGGCCGCGGGCGAGGAATTGTATGTGTCATCGATAAGCACCGAGTTCTTGAGTCCTTTCAAAATACGTAGCCGTCCCGGAGACGGAGCCAGTTCGCCAAGCGCGCGCGATATTGAAACGAAATCTATCCCGATAACTTTCCCAACGGCAAAAGCCGCAAGAGCGGCGTATATGCGGGGCCTGCCGAGCGCGCCCTTGAGCGCCACAGGAACTGACGAGCCTTCATGGTCCATCCTGAAACGCACTCCGGTCGGCTCGCCATTTTCATACATGAGCTCGGAATGCGTTGCAGCAAAGTTGTTGTTCGCCTCGATGCCGAATGTTATCGAAAGCGCGCGGAATTCAGAATGCATAGCCCGCATTCGTGAATCATCGCCATTTAAGAGAATCGTGCCTCCCGGCTTCAAGCTGAGTACGAGCGAACGTTTCTCTTTTGAAAGTTCTTCGTGCGAGGCGAAATATTCTACATGCGCGGGAATTTCGGGTACGCCTGTCAGAACCACGATGTCCGTCTTCAGCCGCTTGGCTATGCGGTGTATGTCGCCGGGCCTGTCAGCGCCCACTTCGAGCACCAGCCACTCCGGATAGCGTCCTGGCCAGAATATGAGCATGAAGCCCTTCGCGATGTTCGCTATCCATTTGAAAGGATTTTTCCAGCCGCTTTGAAGCCCGAGTATCGTGAGCGGCACTCCGAGTTCGCTGTTGAAGCTCTTCTCACTCTTGCGCACGTATGCGGACGGAGAAAGAGCGGCATATATCGCGTCCTTCGTTCCCGTCTTCCCCACGCTTCCAGTGATGGCAACGATGCGCGGCTTGCGGCGCGCGAGAACAAGCCGCGCTTCCCACGTCAAAATAAAAACTGTGATCCGCTTTAGGATGTTCATATTAAATATGCGGGGCGATCATTACCTGTCCGGCGGGATATTGTAATAATTAATCAGGAACTTCGTTATGTCGAGAAACGGGCGCGCCAATGTGTGAGAAGCATATACCTCTTTCTTCGGCTCCACGGCATACAGGAAGACAAGGAACTTCGGGTCATGCGAAGGGAAAAAGCCGAAAAATGAATGCAGATAGCGGTCGCTGTAATACCCGCCGCCTCCCGGTATCGCAATTTGCGCCGTGCCGGTCTTCGCGGCGATAGAGTAATGCTCCTGCTTCAATTCCCCGTTCAAAAGCGCCTTGTCGAATACGGTCGTGAGCATCGTGGCCATCGTCTCGACGGTCGCAGGCTTAAGCACTTGTTTCTGCGCGGGAGCGGGGACGCTTTTTACGATGCCACTTTCATAGCGCACGCTTGATACCACGCGCGGATTGGGCAGTACTCCCCCGTTCGCAAGAACGGCAAGCGCACGCGCCATTTCGATAGGAGACGACGCGATGCCTTGTCCGAACGATGCCGATGCATAGTCCACATCCGTCCCGTTATCAAGCGCGCGTATAGAACCCGCGGCTTCGTTCGGCAGGTCAATCCCGGTCTTTTCTCCCAATCCGTACGAATGGATGTAACGGGCGAATACGCTGTGCCTCATCGTGTCGACCGCAAAAACCGCTCCGGTATTCAATGATTGGTTGAGAACTTCCTGCATTGAAACGACACCACGGCCCTTGAAATCGAAATTCGAGATTTTCTTGCCGCTCTTCATGACGAAGCCCTTGTCGTTGTATGTGGTCGTCGCAGTGATGGCGCCTACATCTATTCCGGCTGCAAGAGTCAACGGCTTCATAATGGAACCCATTTCGTAAATGCTCTCGACTACGGGGTTCGAGAATACCGCGGGGTCTTGGACGATATTGTATGTGTTGAGATTGAAGTCCGGGAGCGCGCTAAGCGCGATTATCTCGCCGCTGCGCGGGTCCATCACGATACCTCCCGCGAGCCGAGGTTCGTACGTTTTCATCACGCCGCGGAGAACGTCCTCCAGATGCTCCTCAACGGTCGGCTCTATCGAGGTTATGACATCGCCGCTGGAACCGCTGGCGTCAGTAGCCAGAAGCGCCTCGATATTCGTAAATATCTCTGCGAACGGATTAACATAAAGGCCGGATGTCGTGCGCGCGAGAGTATCTTGCCAGTATCTCTCAAGCCCGTACACGCCCACTTTTTCATTCCCCTGGTATCCTACGAATCCGATGGCGCGCGATGCCAGATAATCCCCCGGATAAAACCGCCACTTGTCTTGCACGAGCAAGACGCCGGGCATCCGCAACTTGCGGATATCTGCGGCAATGTCATCAGAAATTCTGAATGCGACCTCCTCGTAAGGATCACCTTCTTTCCCGGCGCTCGCAAAGAAGCGCTCACGATCTATCGGCGCCAATGCATTAAGCTTCGCGTATATCGCCTCAGGTTCTTTTATGTCTTTGGGCGCGATAGCTATACGCCATCCGGCCTGCATGACAGCGGCCGCGACAAGCCCGCCGTCTTTCTTCTTGAAAAAGATGTCGTTCCGGTCCTGTGTGTCCGGCGCAGATTCCACGTACTGCCCCATCGCGTCTCTTGCGTAGTTCTCGCCGTGGACTATCTGTATAAAATAAAGACGAGTGACGAGCAGAACAGCAACCAAGATAAAAAGTCCGGAGAGGAACCGAGCGCGCAGAATGAATTTAGATTTCATTGCGCGGAGTTTCTATCTGGCCCACAGCACCCGGACGATACACGTATGCGGTATTCGAAACTGGAGCGAGCCCGAGCGCCGTCCCAGATTCCGGCGTCACGTTTTGCGACATCGCAAAATAGTCGCGCTCAAAGTTCGCGATGGCGCTGCTAAGCTTTGTCGCTTCCACAAGCGCCTCCTTTCTGGCGATGATATTGAGAACGCTGGCACCTACAAAATAAATGTATGAGAACACGAGCGTTAAAAATATAACAAGAAGCGTCCTAAAAGCGGCATTTTCAAGCGGGTGCTCGGTATTCAGAACGTATATCCCGCGCCCTTCAGGAAACTGCAATTGTGCCTGAAATATTGACGGCTTATGTATTTTTCTTCTTCCCATATCATTTCACTTACTCTGTTGAAATTGTCTTTTCTATTACTCGAAGCTTTGCGCTGCGGGCTCGCGGATTCGCGCTTATCTCATCTTTGGACGGCAATGTGGGCTTGCGCTTTATACGCTTTCCTTCCTTTGCGACTTCCCATGCGGTCATGAGCCGCTTCACTTCCCTGTCCTCTACGCTGTGGAATGTGATGACGGCTATCCGACCGTTCGGCGCAAGATGGTGCCATGCCCCGAAGAGTCCAGACTTCAATGCACCCAGCTCGTCGTTGACCGCGATGCGAAGAGCCTGGAACGTGCGCGTCGCCGGATGAATACGCCCATAGCGATACGCCGGCGGGACTGCCTCCTTGATCGCATCTCCAAGTTGGTGAGAAGTCCGAAAGGGATTCTTCGCGCGATGCTCAACTATCATCCTCGCTATCCGACGCGAGTATCGCTCCTCGCCCCAACCGAAAATGATGTCCGCGATACTTTCCTCCGCCCATTCGTTTACGATCTTTCCGGCCGTGAGGTCATCCGGTCCCGGTTTTTCGGAATACGTCATGAGCAGTGGTTCGTCCTTTTGAAAAGAGAACCCTCGCCCGGAATCGAGTTGATACCCGCTCCAGCCCAGATCGAACAGGACTTTGTCGACGCTTGTCACGCCAAGTTTGCCCAGTTCGCGAGAGATGTCGCGAAAATTCGCTACGACCAGATGGATTTCCGGCGTCACGATATCTTTCAACGCCTCTCCAGCCCGCAGGACTGCCGCTTCGTCGGCATCAATTCCGATGAGCACGCCCTTCTTGCCGAGCAGTTTTGCTATTGAGCGGGCATGTCCTCCCCCGCCCAAAGTTGCGTCAACGATGACGTCGCTTGGTTGTATCGCAAGCTGCTCGATTGCTTCGTGTAAAAGAACAGTCCGGTGCCCTGCCTCAAGCTCTCCCTTGGGGTTTCCGTGCTCTCGCGGCACCGGGTCGCTGGAGGATTTTAAACGTCGCGTGCGCATGACGATTATTTGCTCCCCCAGCTACCCCGTGTCACAAGTCCCGTACCTTCTTGCTACTTCTAAAGAGCTCCTATCTCGCCCAACTTCTCCGCCATGGCATCAGCTTGTTTCTCGATGCGCGCCTTGTAGTTCTTCCACTCTCCTGCGTCCCAAATCTCGACCCGATCGGAAACTCCTGCGAAAACGACATTGCGCTTGAGGCCCGCGAATTGCTTCTGATGTTCCGGAATGAGAATGCGTCCGGCTCCGTCTGGCTCGACTTCGACCGCGCCCGAAAGCAAGAAACGATTGAAGCCGCGCGTATCGGCCTGCGCGAACGAGAGCGCCTGGAGCTTTTCAGCAACTTTCTTCCACTCCCCTTCGGCAAAAAGAAAAAGGCACGTATCAAGTCCTCGCGTCATCACCATTTTCTTGCCGAGTGCTTTCGCGAAAGCTTTGGGCAATGAGACCCGTTTCTTCTCGTCTAATGTGTGTTCGTATTCTCCTATTAGCATCATATTTAGGTTTATCCCACTATCTCCCACTAGTATTCGAATATACACCACTTTATCCCACTGCAAGCCAGTTATCCACACAATCACGAAAAATCGAGGGGTCAAAACTCGCTTTGACAAATACATGAATGTGTATTAAAATTAAGTTTGGTTGGACACACGGAGGATCGCCAGATGTGGAAAATCATTGAAAGACTCTTTTCCTCCCTGACCCCGTTCAGGAGCAGAAGGAGAAGAAAGAAAAATGACAATCCTCCGTTCAAGGAGGAATTGCCGCCGGTCGATCTCTCGGTCTTTGATTCTCTTCGACAGTCGCCGGAAGAGAAGATAAGGAAGCCGTCGACAGAGGCATCAATACGTCGCTCGTTCGACAGGCATCTCGAACGGCATAAATAAGCTTCGTGCCGCCCCCGCGCGGCACGAAGCAATTTTCTTTTTAGAGAGCCGATAATGCGATATAGTATCTATTATGTTGAGCATCTTCAAAACCGCTGATACGCAAACGCTCCAAGAAATTGCCGAGGAAATGCGCCTGCGGAAAACGAAACATTTAATACTTCTATTCTCAATGGGCTCGCAATTCGACCACCTCATCGTCCAGCAGTTGGCGCGCCTCGGCGTCTACTGCCTTGTCGCCGATCCCGCCACGGTGCGCGCTGATGACATACGAAAATTGAACCCCGCCGGAATTATCGTTTCGGGCGGCCCCGCGTCGGTGCACAATGAGCCGCCGCCGTTCGATGCGGCAATTTTCGATATCGGTATTCCGCTGCTCGGCGTTTGTCTCGGATTCCAGATGTGGGCGAAGCACGTAGGCGCCAAGGTCACGCCGCACGATGCACGCGAATTCGGAACGCACACCATGCGCATATCAGGAAGCGACCCGCTTTTTGACGGCGTAAAAGACGGAACGAATGTTCTGCAAACGCACGGCGATGCTATCGAGCCCGGTTCCGCTATTGAAACACTCGGCGCGACGGAGAACGCCCCTGTCGCCGCCGGACGATACAAGCATCTGTGGGGCGTCCAATTCCACCCCGAAGTGACGGAGACGGCGGAAGGCGCGCGCATGTATGAGAACTTCTGCTTTAAGATCTGCGGAATCACAGATCGCTTCCCCGCGCATAATGCGTCGGAGAGAAAAATTGCGGAATTGCGGGAGCAGGTCGGGAACAAGAAAGTCTTGATAGCGCTTTCCGGCGGTTCGGATTCTTCCGTCGTCGCATATCTGCTGAAAGAAGCGCTTCGCGGCGAGCGCGGAAAGCTCCTCGGCGTCTACATCCGCGGCATCGACAGACCCGATGATGAGGCGTACGTGCGAAAATATTTCGACAACCAGGATTGGATAACGGTTGAGATCGTGGACGCAACGGAACGGTTCCTCTCGGCGCTTCGCGGCAAGACGAATATGCGTGAGAAGCGCCTCGCGATGCGCGATGTCTACAAGGACGTGCTCGAAGAGAAAATAAAATCGTTCGGGGCTGATTTCGTTGCGCAAGGTACTCTCTACACCGACCTGCGCGAAAGCGGGCTCGGGCATGCGACGGGTGCGCGCGTCGCGGAGATAAAAGTGCACCACAATATCGGCATCACCTTCTCCGTGCCGGAGCTCCGACCACTTGAAGATTGCGTCAAGGATTCCGCGCGCGGCATCGGCCGCGACATCGGCGTACCTGAAGACCTCCTCGTGCGGCATCCCTTCCCCGGCCCTGGCCTTGTGGTGCGCATCGAAGGCGAAGTCACATCGGAGACACTGCGCACGGCGCGCGCTATCGACGGCATCTACATCGAGGAATTGCGGAAAGCCGACCTGTACAAAACGGTGTGGCAGGCGGGAGCAGTAGTCACCGCATCGCGCCAGACGGGCTCGAAGGGCGACGACGCATCGATGGGACATGTTGTAGCCTTGTGGGCTGTGTGGAGTGTCAATGGCTTCACCGCGCGTTTCGCCCAGCTACCCTATGATTTCTTAGACCGCGTCTCGCGCCGAATCACCAACGAAATCCGCGAAGTGGGCGCGGTCGTCTATCGCATCTCCGACAAGCCGCCGGCCACGATAGAATGGGGCTAGTCACTCGCCGGGCATTGCGCCTTTGCCGTCGCTGTCTGTGCGTGCTCGCACAGCGCTGACTCTCGCGCCGACGCGCTGCGACCTGCCTGCCGGCAGGCAGGGACACGGCAAAGGCGCAATGCCCGAACTCGCTTAAGTCTTGAAAAGGAGCTTTCGCACTTATTTTGGTGGACCCGAGGGGTTACGATCCCCTTGCCTCGTGCATGCCATGCACGCGCTCTACCAATTGAGCTACGGGCCCTCTATTCTTATGTACGGGACATCCTACCAAAATCTCACGCGCGTTCCAACTCAACTGGTCCTCCCGGCAGGAATCGAACCCACATTACGAGCTCCGGAAGCTCGCGTCCTATCCGTTGAACGACGGGAGGTCTGCAAACCTTATCATTTCCCTATTCCGTTTCAAACAAGGCGCTTAAAGATTCTCCGCTTGTGATGCGCGTGATGGCATCGGCAAAGATGCCGCCGACTGAAACCACTTCTATCTTGGGCGAGAGAGTTCTGTCGGTCGAGATAGTGTCGGTAATGAAGAGCCTTTTTATCGGCGATTGGTCTATCACGGAAAGCGCCTGTCCACTCAAAAGCCCGTGAGTCGCCGCCGCATACACTTCGCGCGCGCCGTTCTCTATGAGAATATCCGCAGCGCGCGAAAGAGTGCCGCAGGTATCCGCCATGTCGTCGATGATAAGCGCGACTTTCCCTTTTACATCTCCGATAAGTTTCATGCGAGCGATCTGATTCGGGATTTCGCGTTCCTTGTGAATTATCGCGAGGTCGGCAGAGCGCATGAGCCGCTTCGCGTATGATTGCGCGCGCACGACGCCGCCAGCATCCGGCGAGACGACTACGAGATCATCGGTGGCAAGCGTGTCTTTGAAAAATTCCCGGAAGAATGAGATGAAAACAGGGCGGGCATAAAGATAGTCGACATTCGTTGTGCGGAAGAATCCACCAATGGCGTCATTGTGAAGGTCCATCGTGAGCAGACGGTCCGTGCCTACGGATTCAAGCATCATCGCGAACACTCGCGCCGAGATCGGCTCGCGCGGACGCGCCTTGCGATCCTGCCTGGCATAACCGAAATACGGAACGACAGCAGTAATGTCCCTCGCCGAGGCGCCACGTGCCGCATCTATCGCGAGAAAAAGGCGCGCCCAGTTGTCTGCCGTCGGATTGGTGGACTGAACGAGAAACACGCTTTTGCCGCGCAGGTTTTCCAAAAATTGGACATGCTGTTCCCCATCTGAGAACGCCCTGCATTTTATCTGTCCGAGCGGAACTCCAAGGCGGTCGGCTATCTTATCCGCGAGCCGATCATTGCTGCCAAGTGAGAATATCCTGTAATCGTTCATGCACGAATAGTATACCAGATTTGGCGATTTTCAATCAGGGTGGACTCCGTTCGGACATAAATGTCCTAAGGACTCTCACAAAATATAATCGCGCTTACACGCTCGTTATTTTGTGGACCTGGGGGGAATCGGACCCCCGCCTCCGCAATGCGAATGCGGCGTTTTACCACTGAACTACAGGCCCTCTAACTTGCACAGAATATACTAGTCGGCAATATGCGTCCACAGCTTTCGGGATGCCGAGAATCGAACTCGGGCTACAAGACCCCCAGCCTTGCGTACTGCCACTATACGACATCCCGTCTTTCATCGTGATGCTCTTTGTCGGGGTGCCGGGTGAAGATGCGAATACTTGGAGCATCTGCAAGACCTTTCGAGATATTTTGGAGGCAACGCCGAACGAAATATCCGAAAGGTATACTGCCTCTGTAAGAGGTCGACCCGGTCTACACGCACCTGTGAACAGGCGCGTTAGGCACTCATTTTATCGAAGGCCCTGTCGGGGTGCCGGGAATCGAACCCGGTCTACACGCACCCGAAGCGTGCGTACTACCGGTATACTACACCCCGACAGGACCTTCGAAGCCGGCGTGCGTACTACCGGCTGCGCCCCGTAGTGATTCGCAAGGCGAATCTACTACTGGGGTATACTACACCCCGGCAAAAAGCATCACCGAGCACAGAAACACGAAATCGCAAAGCGATTTCGTGTGCACCCTGTAGGATTCGAACCTACGACCTTTCGAATGTGAATCGAACGCTCTAACCAACTGAGCTAAGGGTGCGCTTCGGGATTATAACGGTAAGTAAGCAAACGTGGAAGTTTGCTGCATGGCTCGCGGCTGGAAATATAAATCGCAGGCGCTTAACTTCATGGACACGCGGGCAGATAAAGCAAAACCGCCCCATAGGGGCGGTTTTGCGTGAGTACCAGATAGTCCTACTGCGTTGCGATACTATCTTTATTGTCGCACTTGCATGTGCCGCCGTAATCCGGACATTTCGGGTGCGTGCAGCTGCACTTTATGCTTAGCTTCCCAGGACCATGCACGGCAACCATGAGAAGTCCGCCCATGATGGCAAGATTCTTGAGCACCATCAGCACTTGCAATGGTTGGCTGATGTCCCTGTGGAACATTAGAGTCGCAACAAAAGTGAAGAGAATTAGTCCCCACGCGGCCAGACGCGCCTGAAAGCCGATGATGAGTAGGATGGCTCCGCCGAATTCAAGGATGATAGCGAGCGCTGCCAGAACCGTTGGTATCGGCATTCCAGCCGATGCGATAGCCGCAGCAGCTGCCGCAAAATTAGTGATCTTCTCGTAACCTATTACGAGGAAAAGAAGCCCTAGAAGAACCCGGGCCGCAAGCGATATGTATCCGCTGCAACGGCATACCCACTTACCACATCCGCACGACCCCTCGCAACATTTGCACATACCATTCATAATAGAAAAAATTTAATTAATATTGAAGAATCGTACTCTAGATAGACCAAGCGTCAAGGCGTGCGCTCGCCGAGATTAGGGAGATGCAAGCGAGCGGGTCAGCGTCTTGGAGGGGGTTTGCGACGCGACAGCGTCGCAACTTCAGGATTTTTTCAGCTGAAAAAATCCGTACCCGAAAAGACGCTGACCCGCTCGCGTTACTTTATATTAACGATTTTATACTTCTGCGCTCCCTTTGGAGTGTCAAAAGAGAAAGTGTCGCTCTTTTTCTTATCCATCAAGGCCGAGCCCAGGGGCGAGAGGTGCGAAATCTTGTGATCCTGCATATTCGCTTCGGCAGAGCCGACTATTTCGTACGTGTGCTCCTCCTTTTCTCCAAGTTTTTGGATAGTTACTGAGCTCCCCAAGGAGACAACATTCCCCTTCGGATGCTCGATTATGCGCGCATGCGACAAGTTTTCTTCTATAACACGTATCCTGTCTTCCGTAGCGGCCTGAAGGTTTCGCGCCTCCTCGTATTCAGCGTTCTCCGAAAGATCTCCCAACGAGCGCGCGTATTCAAGCTGCTCGGCGATCTCACGCCTGCGCACGGTCTTTAAATTTTCGAGCTCTTTTGTGAGCTCGCCAAATTTTTCTTTGCTTAAGTAATTTGTTTCTTCAGTATCCATATCTGCGCGGGAGTATTATACAGTTCTGGGCTTCAAGAGCAAGCTGTAGACAGACTATCGGTGCAGGTTTTAGATTTTAGTAATTCCATATGTATATTTGCTTTCGCATTTTTCTATTGCCTATCACCTATTCCCTATCACCTAGTTCACGTACTCCGGCTTGTTTTGAATAAGCCACTCGAAAAAAGGAAGCATGGCGGGTGCGGCGCCCGAGAGCGTCCCCGCAGGCGCCTTTTCAAGAACCGTCGCGTAAGCATAGCGGGGCTCTTCGGAAGGCCAGAAACCGACCGACCATGAATTCATCGACTCGTTATGAAGTCCGGTCTGCGCAGTTCCCGTCTTTGCCGCCAGGTGAATTCCGCCGATGTTCAGTGATTTTACCGTGGCGTCCTTTCGCGTTGATGTGACGGCCAGACGCATGCCTTCACGCACTATTTTGAGGTACGCGTCCGGAATATCCACCTCCGTATATTCGGCTGGCGAATCAACGATAAGCTGCGGCTTCAGGAGCTTCCCCCCATTCGCGATAGCGGCGATGAAACGCACCGCTTGCAAGGGCGTTATCTGGAAGCCGTACTGGCCTATCGCCGTGTGATAAGTATTACCGATGCGCCATGGATCCTCCGCTCCGAACACCTGCTCTTTCCATGCCGGCGTCGGAATTACGCCGGAGACCTCACCCTGAAGTGCGATGCCCGTCGTAGTGCCGAGGCCGAATCTGCGTGCATAATCGTCAAGACGGGTTATGCCAAGACCCGGTTGCGATCCGTATCCCCCGCCGATGGTATAAAAATATTCATCAGAAGAAACAGCTATCGCGGTGCGCATATCCACCAGGCCGTGTACGGTCCAATCGCGGAAAAGCGTCGGGTGTGAAGCATCGTATGGATTAGGGATCGATATGAAGCCGGTCGAAAGGATCTGTTTGTCCGGGCTTATTAATCTCTCATTGAGCGCGGCGGCCGCGAAAATCGGCTTTACGATGGAACCGGGAACGTATGCGCCGGCGACGGCGCGGTTCAGGAGCGGCGTGCGCGGATCGCTGAACGCGGTCCGTATGACGCTTGACTTCCCGTCGGTGAACGCAGAATTATCATACTCAGGGAAACTGGCAAGCGCGAGTATCTCGCCCGTCCGCACATCCATAATGACTGAAGCACCTCCCTCGAAATTCTGCGCCCTGGCGTGCGCCGAAAGCAGTGTGTAGAGTTTGCTTTCGACTTCCGCATCGATAGACAGTTTTATATCGGAGCCATTCTTGGGCGAAATGGTTATATGCTCTCGCATAACCTGTCCACGCGCGTCAGTCTCGACCATAGTGCTTCCGTTTTGCCCGCGTAAAATCGTATCGTAAGCCAGCTCAACACCTGAAATTCCGGCGTATTCCTCGCGCCACCAGGTCCCGTTTAGATCGGCCTTCGGATACCGCACAAAACCCTCTATATGAGAAAGCCCGGGCAATCGGATATAGCGGCGAAGTGCGAATACCGAAGATGTCGCGGAGTTCGCGGCATCACTCGCGCCAGATGCCGTAGGCGCTTCGTTCCACACGAGCTCGCGGCCAGTCCTGTCATAGATGATGCCGCGCGTCGCGAATACCAGAGAGCGCGTGAGTCGGTTGTTGCGGGATATATCCGCATATGCCGAGCCATGCATGATTTCCAAGTCAAATGCACGCACGGAAAATGCAAGCGCCGCGAACGCGAAAACAATTCCAACCCCGAAAATAGCGCCTCTGGCAACAGGCCTTTCAACACGCCCTTCAAACTGCTTCTCGTTGTGGCCCGGCAGGTTTGAAGAATCCAGAAATATCTCGTCGGGAGCGATCTCGTGGACTTTCTTCCTCCGCCCTGAAAATAATCCCATCCCGTTAGAGGCAGGTCGCGGTCATTCCGCGCACCGTGCAATTAATCTCTTGTATTGTTATTCGACCTTTCATAATAGATCCGCAATATGTTGAAAGCGACCGCGGCCTCTAACGGGACCCATTGCGCAACTATACCCGCTCAAAGCACGTTGTCGAAATCAGGAGAAGAGAAATTCTTTCCGCAACGGCTCAAGCCCCCAGGCGAGAATGAATCCCGCTATAGTGAAAAGAGGAGCGCCATGGGCGAACGCAGGCAACCAGAGAAAATCCACAAGAAGACCGATGAAAAGAACCTCCCACGCAGGATAGCGGAATGCCAACAGCCCCATACATATGAGTGGCACCCACGGTGGCGCGAAAATCGCGCCGAGGATTCCGACGAGCGCGAGTGTAGGACGGATCAGATTATGAATCATATTCTTCCGGCTTATTGCTTCAACAAGTATACGAACTGAAGCGCCGCAAGATTGACCGGCAAACGTATATAAACCCGCTTGTATGCGCTCGCGGGGTCTTCTTCTACTGCTCCCACAACTCCTATGGTACGACCCTTAAGCACCGGAGAAGTGACAGGGTCTCCTATCTCGACCTGAACTTCGCGCGGCACATTCGCGCGGGCATTGCCTCCGCCCTGTCCATCCACGGAAACTCCGGCGCCTCGGATAAGCGCGTCCGTCGAGACGTTCGGGGCAAATAACTCATTAACAAGCGCGCTATGCGGGCTTACATCCGCGACGCGGCCGATAACGAAATTCTCTTCGGTAAGAACGAGACTGCCCGGAGTTACGGCGTCCGACGAACCGGCGCCTACGAGAAATGTACCGTATGGGGACGCGCGGAACGAGGACACGACGGGAGCCGTAATTCCGAGTTCGTTCTCCGAAATGCGGAGCATGCCGCGCAGAGCTGCGTTCTCGTCCTTGAGCGCCTGATACGCGGCTGCGCGGACCTGGGAGCGCGCAAGCTGGTCTTTTAGCGCCGCATTTTCTTTTTCAAGCGCGGCCCGCGAAGAGAAAAATCCGCTCCCGCGCACCGCCTTTCCCGCAGAAACGCCGAGCTTCCAGACGCTTGATACGGAATCGCGGGCCTGCGCGCGAACCTGGCCTCCCGAAAAAATATCAAACACGAACAGAACGATAACAAGAGCCGAAGCGGCAATAAGACGTTTGCGTTCTCTTCCGGGCCCCAATCGCGATGGCAGGCCGTTACTCTGTCGGTACAAGTTCATCGTCACTTCGCAAGAGCGCCTCGCGATACGTATCCATATCGTCTAATACAACGCTCGTCCCGCGCACGACAGCGGTCAGCGGATCAATAGCTACGACCACGGGCACACCTATCGCCGACGTTAGGAATTCCGGCAGTCCGCGTATCAAAGCTCCGCCGCCTGCAAGATAGATGCCTCTTTGCATAACGTCGGAGATTATTTCCGGCTGGGTCGTTTCGAGCACTTCTTTTATCGCCTCGACGAGTTCCTCGACGGAGTGGCCTATCGCGTTGCGCACATCCTGGTCCGTTACGACCATCTCGCGCGGGAGCCCCGTGACAAGGTCGCGGCCGCGCACGATAACGTCGAGTTTGTCGCGACCGGGCGCCACGGAGGCGACGGCTATTTTTATCTCTTCCGCACTCTTAACTCCGATAAGCATCTTGAACTCGTTCCGGGCGTGCCCGACAATGTCGGTGTTGAACCTATCGCCAGCGATACGCACGTTCCTCGCGTTAACAAGGCCTCCCAAGGAGATCACGCCGATGTCGGTCGTGCCTCCGCCGATGTCGATGACCATGCTCCCCGACGGCTCGTGCACAGGCAATTCTATGCCTATTGCCGCCGCCATCGGCTCTTCTATTATGTGCACCTCGCGCGCGCCTGCGTCGCGCGCTGCGTCGCGCACCGCGCGCACTTCCACAGACGTAATGCCGGAAGGGACGCCCACGACGACGCGCGGGCCGAGAAGTTTCGTGTGTCCCTGCTGCGCCTTATTTATGAGGTATGCGAGCATTTCGGACGTGACCTCGAAATCCGATATCACGCCGTCAACGACCGGCTGAACGGCGATGATGTGCGCGGGCGTGCGTCCGAGCATCTCTTTTGCCTGCGCGCCCACCGCCACCACCTGCCCCGTCTTCTGGTTGACCGCGACGATTGACGGCTCATTGATGACTATGCCCCGCCCTTTCACGTACACGAGCGTATTTGCGGTGCCGAGGTCGATGCCTATGTCGTTCGAGAGAAGCCCGAGTATCCGGTCCTTGTAATCGCGTAATGTTTCAAGAAAGCCTTTTTTCATATGCATCTTATTTCGCCAAGAGGTTCTCGATAATAGCACTTTCGGGCACGAGTGTCGCCGCGCCAGTTTGGCGCGAAACGACCTCGACTCCCCCTTCCGCGAGCGTCTTTTCGGAAACGACGAGGCGCGTCGGGATTCCGATGAGGTCTGCATCTGCGAACTTCTCTCCTGCGCGCAAATCACGGTCATCATAGAGCGCTTCCATGCCGTGCTCTTTTAGGAGCTCATAGAGGCGTTCTGCCTCCGCGACGACATCCTTGTTCCCGCCGGAAATCAGCACAATGTGAACGGGAAACGGCGCGACTTCTTTGGGCCACACGAGCCCCTTCTCGTCCGATAAGACTTCGACGATAGCACCCATGAGGCGGCCGGGGCCTATGCCGTAAGAGCCCATAACGACCGGCCTCGCGGCGCCCTTCTCGTCCGTGTAGTTAAGCCCGAGCGCTTCGGAAAAACGAGTGCCGAGCGGAAATATATTGCCGACTTCGATAGCCTTCTCTTCCTTCAGGTCTTCCTTCTTCATGTCGAGCTCATTTAACACCTCGTCCGAATACACTTCCTTGTTCACCGCGAGCCCCTTTTCCTTGTGCACGTAAATCGTATCTTCTCCCGCGTCGCAAATGGTCTGGAACTCGTCGCTGAATTTGCTGAACGAGCCGCCGGAGGCGAATGTGCGGAACGTGCGCTCGCCGATGCCGGCTCTGTCAAATATTTTTTTATATGCCCCGGCGCATTCTTCGTAGAATTCCCTGAACTCCGCTTCGCTCCGGCTGAATGAATAGAGGTCCTTCATCACGAATTCCCTACTGCGCATGATGCCGCTTTTTGCGCGCAATTCGTTCCTGAATTTCGTCTGGAATTGATATGCATAGCGCGGCAAATCCTTATACGAGTGGATGTATTCCGTCATGAGCGCGGTCAGCGGCTCTTCGTGCGTGGTCGCAAGCCCGAGCTCGCCGCCGCTTTTAAGCGCGGTCTTAAACCACACGTCTATCGCACCATCGCGCCAGCGATCTGTTTTCTTCCACGCCTCCGGGCTTTGCAATGCGCTTAAAGTGATCTCCTGTCCGCCGATGGCGTTCATTTCTTCCCGTATCACGCGCACGATGTTGTTGAATACGCGCAGGCCAAGCGGCAGATACGAGTAGACACCGGCCATCTCTTTATGGATGAAGCCCGCGCGGATGAGTAGCTGCGCATTTTTCGCAACCTCATCTTTCGGCGCAGTTTTCCGGGTTTTCGTGAACAGTTGAGATTGGCGCATACGTGAGGCACATAGTAGCGGAAAGGAATGAATGTATCAACCGCAACCCCTTTAGCGACGTACTTGAGCCGAAAGAGGTATATACTCCGTATTGGGGTTTGCTTACCAACTTTCATAAAGGGACTGAAATGTCTCACGTTCTCTGTTTCTGGTGCGGAAGGCCTGCTGCTTGGCTGTTCCGTACGACTGTCAGCATGTGCGGGATTGAGCACATGCTACACAGAAGTTGTGTGCAGGATTTCTATGAATGGCACGACCGACCGACTTTTCTTGAAGTCGAAACGGTATATATTACCCGCTACGGCACGGACGCCGGGTATGATCCTTAGTTAGCAAGCTGTAATAGGACTACAGCTTGCTTTCGATTTGGGCGCTCGTCGCGAAGAGTAATCGCCTTCCTTATTGCAGTCTTTTGCAAAACACTAGCATAGAACAATGTGCATGTGGTCTCATTTTGCCACTTTAACAAAATCATCCCACAAATCTTCTTTCTTGGGAAATCCGCTCAGAAAAACCCGAAGTCCGGTGGCTCACCTCCCTCGCTGTTCTCCGCCCCCGGTGTGCCAAGGATGGCGTGTCCTCCGGCATCCATCACTGATGTGTTCGTGGTCGTGCCGTACTGCCAGCTTCCCTCAAGCGTTCCATCTGCTCCGCCTGTCGTTCGCTCCATGCTTATTATCGGACCGAACCC
>Ga0209541_10004706_pt1 | contig 24119 bp, 26 predicted proteins | sample RifCSPlowO2_01_FD_184027 | JGI IMG/M metagenome (GOLD analysis project Ga0209541, IMG submission 184027) | Groundwater microbial communities from Rifle, Colorado - Rifle CSP2_plank lowO2_0.1 (SPAdes) (version 2) | ecosystem: Environmental > Aquatic > Deep subsurface > Groundwater | place... | reverse complement strand
ATTTTACTTCTTTATCATAAAGAGAACTGCTAACAATTCTCTCATAAAATTCCTTTGCTTTATTATTCTCTCCGATACTGGCTAGAGCTATCACACCCAACAACTGATCTGTTGAAAATAAAAGCCTTGTTATATCCAAAGGTTCCTGACAATCATTATGGTTCCAATAATTTGTTTCTTCTTGATCATAAAATGGACTATCAATAATATTCCAATAAAATTCCTTTGCTTTATTATTCTCTCCGATACTGGCTAGAGCTATCACACCCAACAACTGATCTGTTGAATATCTAGTTGGGTATAAAAGTAATTTTTTATATCCTTGAAATTGACCCCACAAGCCTTCCTTTCGATCATAAAATGGACTATCAATAATGTTGCAATAAAATTCCTTTGCTTTATTATTCTCTCCGATACTGGCTAGAGCTATCACACCCAACAACTGATCTGTTGAATAAAAATAATTTGCACCGCTCCTTTGACTAAATTCTTCATTCCATAATCCTCTTTCTTTGTTATAAAATGGACTGTCAATAAGTCTACCATAAAACTCTTTTGCTTTATTGATATTTATTTGAAATATTTTAGATTTTTTATTTTCAATAAAATATGATTTACTTAATTTATCTTGTAATGGGTTTTTCATATTTTCCTTAACTTTCTATACTTTATAAACCTTTCCATTATAACTACTGAAAAGTAATAAGATATTCTAAATGTTATATTATGGTTTTTCCTTTTGATACTAAATATTTATATACTAATAAAAAATATTATATACAATGAAATCCAAGATATTAATCTTATTTTTAATCCTGTTCTTAATCAGCTTTATAGATTCTGCTGAGGCTCCAACATCTAATAAATGCGATGATGCTGTAAGGTTAGCTGATGCTGGTGCAGAGAAAAACATACCAGGTTATAGTAAAGTTCCAAAATCTGATTTTAAACCCATTACTGATAAAAGTATTTTAGCAGATAAGTTTAAAAAAGATGTATTGGACCCATTATTAAAAAATTATCCTGATCTTATTGACAAGAAAGTGATAGTTAACGTTAGAAAAGATATTGATGGTAATTATATTATAGGCATGCACATATATGACAAATCTGGAAAACCAATAACAAATGTTTGGCAAAGAATTCTCCGGATAGATGAAAATGGAGATTTAATAGTTAAGAATGCTAATCTAGGTATACAAACGGAATTCCAAAATAAAGGCATTGCAACTGAAATTTACAAACTTGAAGATAATTTATATAAAAAAATGGGTGTAAAAAAAGTGTATATAGATGCAGAAAAAGATGGAAGATATATGTGGTCAAAGAAAGAATTTAATTTCAAATTTAGAAATTCAGAATTTGTAAATAAACAATTTAATTTATGGTTGAAATCAGTTAATGCTAAAACTTTTCTAAATTCAGAGAAAGGTAAGATATACTTGAAAACACTAAAAGATCAAAAGAAAACCATATATAATTTAGGAGATAATCCATATCTTTATCCAAAAGAATTTTTGATAGATGATACTTTCTCAATTAATGTACTATATATAAAAACATATTAATGTAATAAGTCCTCTATATTAATATCTTCTCCGCATGCCCCACCTAAAAATAATTCTATTAATGTTTCTTCTGGTATCTTTCCTTCAAAATCTGTTATAGATTTTGGCTTAAAATGAATTATTTTATTTATATCTCTTTCATTTATATTTACTATTTTGCATTTATTAATAAATTCTTTCTCGCTTAACATCTCTTCTTTCATACCATAAAGAGGGTATGCAGTATATAATGCGCCCTTAGAGATAAAGTTACCATTATTAAATCTAAATATTCTACCCTGACCATCACCTAATTTTCCTAAAATAACCTCATTTCCATTACTATAACAGAAATAATTAAATCCTTCTTTCTCCTTTTTATGAGCATATTCAATATATTCACCATCTGATAGATGTTTTAAACTTGTCATGGTTTTTGTAATGCTTGACTGTTTATAAATCTTTCTAATTTAATTACTTATAAGTAACAAGAAATATATATAAGAAGAGTTTTAAAGATAGAAATGTTGTATATTAATATGATCTTTAAAAGAGGTGTGATAATACAACTTAAGATTGCTAGCCTTATTCTTATAATTATTGTAATTTTAAGTAGTTTAGTGAGTTTTGCTATTGAACCAAAGAAATCTAAATTATGCGAAGAGATGACAGAGAATGCATTTAACGGGCTAAACAAACAAATACCTTATTTTCGAGGGTTTCTTGCTGAAACTAAAGGAGAAACCACATATGAAATTATATCTGAACTAAAATATGTTAAAGACTTTAGACAAACTGAATCTATATTATATAAGATAAAGGCAAAACATTTTAATTATATTAATACAAAAAACTTTGATGATGCATATAAATTTTTAGATGATTCCATAGAGGAATTAGGTAAATTAAAAAACAGGCTAAAACCTACTGACACAAAAGGCAGGGAATTTATTAATAAAAAAATTACTGAACTCAAAGAATTACAAGAAAATGGAGAAAAGATAAAATGGCGTTATGTTTCAGAAGAGTTTGGGAAAAAACATACAACACATACATTTAAGGTTGATTCCGGAAAATTTTATATAGATAAAGTTGAAACTAAAAGAATACCTGTCGTTGGCGGTAAAGGTAGAGAATTTGTTTATGAGAAAGAAAAAGAATTATGGTTGGTTAATGGCAAAACCCCAATAAAATTAGAGGCTTCAACAACTGCAGATACAGCAGAAAGCCTTGCTGAGATATCAAAATTATTAACAGAAAACAATATAAAACATACAAAAAAGCTCATTGTAATGCATGGTAGAAACCCAATTTATAGGATTGAGATAGTAACAGCAGATGGAAAGACCCTCATATATGACTTATCTAAAGGAAGGTTATCGACTCAGACAGTTGATTTAAGCAAGATAGATCCAAAAAATGTCAAGGTTACAGAATTTAAATGATTTAATTAGGCCTTCTTAAGTCTATACCTTGTTTCTTTTTGATTTCATAATCCATTTGCTTTAGTTGTCTTTTTAAATATGCATTAAGTAAATCCAATCCAAAGATATCTTGTGATTTCAATTCCCCATATAATGCTTTCTTAAGAGAATCATCTAATTCTATGTCTTCTAACTCTTTGCATGATTCAGTTTTAGAGTTATATTCACTAATAATTGATTCTAATGCACTTACAGTATAATTATATAATTCGGTTTCATCTAATTTTCCATCTACTGCTTCATTAATCATATGCTCATCATATAATTGCTCCATAAATAAATGCAGTGTGTTAAAGATTCTAGATGCCATTGATAACTCATTGTTCAGATTAGAATTAATTTCATTAAAATAAAACGGTGTTCCAATATACATTATTTGTTTTGGAGACCTCGCTGCTATATTTTTTCCTTCAACAGATAAAAAGAAATTAGGCTTTGTAAGAATTTTCTTATCAAGTCCAATCATAAATTTATTTAATCCTTCTGGAATGTATTGCTCTGTTAAACCAATATCTGCATCAAGCATATGCTTAACTGCAGAGATTATTTCTGGAAATTTATTCCAATGCAGTTCACATACCAGGTTATCCACTATATGAATTCTTTTTAATAATTTATCATTGGTTTCTTTCTTTTTTAGGTATGATTCAGTATAATTTTTATAATCCACTGATCCTTTAAGCAGTATTATACTATCATCACTAAATCTTTTTGGGGGTTCAAAAAAAGTATTATCTCCTCCTGTATAAAAGCTTTCGTCTAGTTCTAGATACATCATTATACCGGTTGTGTCTTCAGCTGGACTCATGTAAAATATTTCAGATGGCTTGGATTGTTTAGTTAGATTATCTAATCCTTTTTTATTATTTTTATATTTTAGATAAAAAGATTTATCAACATCAAATAGCTCATAAGGATTATGGATTATTATCTCTTGTCTTAGAGGTTTATCCTTAATATCTTGCCCGGTTTTAGAGTGGTTTATCATATATTAAACAATATTTAACTGTTTATAAATCTTTCTAATTTAACTACCTTTAGGTAATTATAAATATTATATGCTTTAAGAATTGAGATATGGAAATCTTTAAAAACAAAGGGATTATATAATTTCTAATGAAAAGAGGCCAAGTAACACAGTTCATAATTGCTGGATTGGTTGTATTAATTCTATTAATCAGTGGAAATGTTAATGCTGATAAGAAGGGGTGTGAAAAAACTACAGATTTAGCAAATCAAGGTGCACTAAATAACTTAGATATTAAAAAACTTACTATCCAACCACAACAAGTTAAAATTGAGTCTGGTAAATTTTTTATAGATGGAGTAGAAGCTAAACGTATAAGAACACTTGAAGGTGGCTTTATTTATGATAATAGTGCGAATTTATATGTAGTTAGAGGCAAAAATGTATACCAATTAAAGACATTAAAAGGTGGTACTCTGGCAGGTTTAGGTGAGATACAGGACCTTCTGCTTCAAGCAGGGATTAAAGATGCCAGGTACTTCCTTGGTGATGTAGGGAAAACAACAAAAGCATATTTTATCGATATAACGATGGGGGATAAAAAGATAAATAGATTTATGTTGGATGGCGGCAGATTGATAAAAGTAGACCCAACTAACACTCGTTTTATGGGAGCAAAAATGACACCACTAAAAAATTTCCCCCCAAAATAAATTAAGCTTACTTAATGTTAAAAACATATAAATTATTACATGTATTAATATATGCCACCTTCTTTCTAATTAAAATACTAAATATTGTACTATCTAATTTTATTTCTAATTTTTCTTTTAGATTATTTTTGTCATAAAGATTTAATCTGCCATCTCCATTAGAACTTACATATAAATATTTATCATCGGTAACCATAGAAGTAATCCAATTTTTATAAGGGATTCTCAGTCTTTCTTCTCCTTTTGAATTGCCTAAAATATAAAGATTAGCACTGTCACTTAAAAATACATTATCATCTTCACAATGAAGCTCAATTTTTCCATTTTTCTTGATTGGAAATGTCCATTTTAATTTCCCATTATCTGCATCTAATGAATAAACATTTTCTTCGTCCCCTAATATTATGTGTTTTTTATTAAATGTTGGCGACCTTGGCGATGTTAAGCATTCAAATGTTAATTCAAAATTGTCTGCAAGGGCACTGCGTTTGAATCTTTTATCTTGCATTTCATATTTCCATCTTTCTTTTCCATTATTACGATCTAAGGAACAAATCTTTCTATTTTCAAAAACAAGACATACATTACCGTCATCTACCATTGGCAATCCAACCAACTCATAACACGGAAACACATTAAAATCTTCGATATCTTTGGGAGGAAATTCCCATTTTACTAAATTAGTTTTCAAATCTATTGCATATACTTGTTTATAATCTGCTAGATATAAGAATTTATCATCAATTCCTGTTCTTCCAATCATAACTGTATCATCCCTCTTGCACATATTTGGATACTCAAATTTAAATTTTTCATCTCCAGTTCTTATATCTAAAGCATGAAGAAACTTTTCATCTCCAAAATACAATAAATTACTGTCATTAACAATATTACCAGAACCAATTTCTCCATCTTTATAATTAAACTGCCATTTTTTCTCTAATGTCCTTGAATCTAAAGCAATTAAATGGGGTGTTGGGTCTGTTAAACTACGCCTGTTAGCTAAAAAAATAGTATCATCTAAAATATGACATGAACTGATAATATATCCATACAAAATGGATTTAAGTTCAAGAATATTATTTTTAGAATATTCATCGTTATTTAAAATCCTATCAAGGTCTTTAAAGTCTTGTTTTAATACCATCTTAACCCCATGAATTTAAGATATTATACTTTATAAACCTTCCTATCTTAACTACCTTTAGGTAATTATAAATATTATATGCTTTAAGAATTAAGATATGGAAATCTTTAAAAACAAAGAGATTGTATAATTTCTAATGAAAAGAGGACAAGTAACACAGTTCATAATTGCTAGCCTTATTCTTATAATTATTGTAATTTTAAGTAGTTTGGTAGTTTCAACAAAGACTTGTGATGAAGCTATAGAAAATGCAGAAAAAGCTTTAGAAAAGAATTTTAAAGGTTTTAAATCTGCTAAGGAAGCCATTACTCAAAAAGGAATAACAGAACCAGAAATATTCAAGGGCATTAAAACATTAAAAGACCCTAAAGATATTAACGCAATAATATTCGCTAAGGCACAGATTTATATTGATAATAAAGAATTTTCAAAGGCTGAAGATTTTTTAGAAAAGGCAGTCAAAGAAATAAGAGATCATCCTAGTTTATCTGCAACAGATAAGTCAAAAATGATTCAAGACTTAAATAAACTTTCAATTAGATATGGTGAGGTAAAATTAATGTATGCGGTGGAAAATATGGGTTCAGAATGGTCAAAGATATCTGATTTCCAAAAGATTTCTAAATATCATATTATTGAAGGCAATAAAATTTATTTTATTAATGATAAAAAAATTGTTGGTATAATTCCTATTAAAAGGCGGATTGGTAATAATATAATTCAATTAATCGAAAGAGGGACTTTTGCATATGATGACGGGAAAAACATCCTTCCCATAGTGGGCAATCTCGATGATGTAGGAGAAGAAATAAATAAATTTAAAGGAAAAGAGATTGCTATATTTTCTAGAGATTTAAATGATCAAAATGTACAATATTTGAATGTAGGAGGAACTATATTTAAAAAAGAAAGAACAAAAATAGGGTGTATTAAAAATTGTAGATAATGTAATCTATAATAATCCATACTTTTTAAGAATTTCTTCTTCATCTTTGTCAATTTCCTCTACTTTTTTATAACTTTTAGTAGAATATTGCTGACCAATTCTTTCTAGGGCTTTTTGTGTTTCTTTTATTCTTTTTTGCCATCTTTCATTTTCTGAAGCTGCATCTAGAAGCATTTCAAGTCTTTTATCAAAATTTTCCATAGATAGCGGTCTTGCAAAGATCAATTCAATTATATGTTTGGTAATATCTCCACTCAAAAACTCCTTAAATCTATTTTCTTTATCTTGTTTAGGCTCAATATTACTCTTATTTTTAGGCATATAGTTCTTCAATAAACCTGCATTAATGGGGGATACGTACCTTAAGTCATTCAATAAATCATGATCTAAAAATAGAGCTTTAGAAAACTCATGACATAAATTAATTATCTTAAAACCTTTTTCAACCTCAATCTCTAATAATTCTTCCTTTTTTTTGCTAGGCATATTAAAATCATATGCACCAGTTACATATTCTAAAATATATGGTGGATGTGCCACTATAATAGAACTATCATTTAAATCTAATAGCTTACCCTCAAAATTTGGGTTAAGGCGCGCTAGATGTCTATACCACTCCGCTATATCTGAAAAATCTGTACGCAATGTAGCCAGTCTTACTGGAGAAATATTTTGTGCAAGCCTATAAGCATAATATGCGAGAATCATATCTTTATTTTTTTCCTTAACTTGTATTTTTAGATAGTCATCTTCATCTCTATTTATATATAAAAGTGGATGGATTAATTCTTTTTCATTAAGTGGATCATGTGGATAGCAAATGCTACCATATATATAAAATGCATTATCATTTTTAAGATATTTTTTAGCTAGTAAAACTTTAAACTTAGTATATTCTATATTTCCATTAGGATCAAGACCATCAAAAGTGCTTAATAGTGTTATATTTTCCTTTAATCCTGCTAAAACTTTAAAATCTAATTTTCCATATACCTTTATTGATTTTGAACAATCTAATTCTGCGGAATTTGGAAAATCCTCAAGCAGGTGGCTCTCCCTCATAATTAAATTATGTTTTTTCATATTTTTCCAAAGGTTCTATTGCTTATAAATCTTTCCATTATAACTACTGAAAGGTAATAAGATATATTATATGCTTTAAGAATTAAGATATGGAAATCTTTAAAAACAAAGAGATTGTATAATTTCTAATGAAAAGAGGACAAGTAACACAGTTCATAATCGCTGGATTGATTATCTTGATAGCTATAATCTTTGTTATGATTGCAAGATTTGATTATCTGAAAGACCTGTTTGAGGAACAGAAAGCTAAATTTGTTGGTGTGCCAAGTGATATTGAGCCTGTTAAAGAATACATTAAAAATTGCTTGAATGAGGTTTCTCCTATGGCTGAGACTCTTGTCTTGGTGCAGGGTGGTTATTATGAGCCAAGTAATTACATTGTGCTTGATATCACAGATGTTGCATTATGGTATAATAATGGTGTTGATGTTTCTCCAAGCTTAAGCTTTATTGGAAGCGAGATGGCAAAGGCTGTTGATTTTTTGCTTCCTTTGTGCATTAATGAATTTGATGTTTCAGGCTATGATCTGGATATAAAAAATATAGATACAAATGTGATGATCAGAGATAAAGAGATTGTTACAAGCTCAAAGGTAAATGTTTATGTTGGCTATAAGGACATAAACTTTACAATAGATGATAAATTTAATGACAAGATGAAATCCAGCTTGTATGATGTTTATAGTGTTGCAATGACAATTGTTGATCTAGAGGTTAGAGAACCTGAATCCATAGAGATAACAACATTGGCTGACCTTGGATATGACATTAATTTTATCAGGTATAATGAAAATGAGATGGTTCATATGATTCCAGTGGATAATTCAACATTGTTTATAGGGAGCAGGTTTTGAGGATGAAAAAGGCAGTATTAATCATAATAATATCAATAATTCTGAGTAACTTAGTCATTGCTATTGAATCAGATAAGTTCGGTGAGATGGGTAAACAAAAGTTGATGGAAAAGGTATGCTCTTCATCTGAAAAGGGCAGTGCTGCCTGCCAAGCTTACAGCGCTTTGCAAGATCCTACAGGTCAATTATTAGGACAATTAGGGCCACAAGCTTCTACATTTTTTTATGGGGTGAAAGACCCTTTTGGTACTGGTAAAACTATTGTTATGGATAGAATAATGTCTAGTATGCCACCTGAAGTACAATCTGCTGCTCAGTTTTATTATACATTTCAAGGTTATTTAGTAAATGTAAATAAATACTTCGGCTCTGATGAAGCTAAAAGATATGAACCTTGCTATGATGAAGATACAAAATCTACTTGCATAAATAAAGATGGAGAACCTTATATTACTACTACATATGGGATTACTGCTACATCCAGGGTTGGGATAGAAGACACACGAAACGAGATAACTGGTGCTGTAGCTAAAGAGCCTGTTGAATTAGAAAAAGGAAAGCCAAGCATTTATTTTTTATGTGATAATAAGGATGGTTGTAAGAAAGTAACGGCTGATGGTTTTGAAGCTTCAAATTTAAAAGAAGGGGATAAAGTCATGTTTTCAGACAATCCAAAAACTGGGGAGACAGAGTTTGAAATATTGAAAGGAGATATTAATTTAATAGTCAATGGCAGACAACTGGGTCCTGTTAGAAACGGTAAATTTAGAATAAAGGATAAAGTTATTGAATATGCAAAATTTGATTCTGTAAAAGGTGGTAAATACACATTTAAGTATGGGAACAACAAAGAGTACTTATTTGATGTTAATAAAGGTGGTACTGTTATATATAACCCAGCAGAACAAAAGATTGGCGGGAAAGGCTTAAAACAGTTCAATATCGGAGACATGGTTTTTGATGGAGACTTTATGATTAATTTTGGAGATAAAAAGTTAAGTACCATTAAGAACATAAAATTTGGGGAGAACGGTATATTTATTGATAAAGGAAGCAACATAGTTGCTACATCACCTAAGGAATTCAATGTTTGCTTAAGTGCACATGACACAGTTAATAATGTTTTAAATGAAATAAAGGGGGGTTGTGAAGGAGATAACTATTTTTGGTTAAATAAAGATCCAAATAATTATTTAAATATAATAAACACAAAAGGCAGGATAAAATATAATGTTGGACAGTACACTCTTGTTGATACTACTGATAAGAATATCAATAAAGCAGCCAGGACAACATATATGCAAACGCCTAATATGGATGATGTTATTATGGTTACAGATGGCGCAGCTATTCTAGAGAAAGACGCTATCCGTTCATGGATTGAAGATAAGGGCAAGTGCAAGACTGTAACTGGAAAGGTTGTGGCATTTGCTATTGAGATATTAGAAACAGAAAAGAAAAATTGTGGTTTGTATATTAGTACAGCTAGAACTGGACGACCAGAAGTAGTAACTCAGAGGATAACAGTTGTAGATCCGTACGAAGAGATTATGTTTCAAGTTGGTTCAACAGGTACAATAGTTGCAAATAATTTAAAAACAGGAAAAGCAATTATAGGGCTTTATCAAAACTATGCAAATCCAAATGAAAATATGTATTTTAGTCAGAGCTTAAATTTATTTGGTCAACCATTAGTAACACAAGAGGAAACTAGCGTTGCGTTACTCAAGCAACGATTGAATAACCTAGAAAATTTAAAAAAGGATCTTGAACATACAAAATATGACAACCTCGCTATACCATATGAATATATTGGTCTTAAATCATATGCTACTTTTAAAGAAGAAGCTAAAGATAGTCTAGAGGATGAGATAAATGATCTTAAGGGAGTAATAAAATTTATAGAGGAAGGTTATACTGTTGATGCGGCCTTTGAAAAAATGAGTATAGAAAAAAATTCATTTTTAAGAAATACAATGAATTCAGTAAAACCTGATGGTACGTTTGATCCAAATATTTTGTTGGATGTAACAAAAAGAAGAGTAGAGGATTCAGATGGTTGTTTCCATACAAATCTGTATAAATCATTAAATTGCATTAATGAGGTAAAAGAGAGTTTAGGAATTGTACGATATAATGTGTACAATGAACATAATGTATTGTATGATACAAAAGGAAAGGAGACTCTAATTGGTTATCTTATTAATAAAAAGGGGTTGAGTTTTGAAGATGCTGTAAAGGCGGCAAAAAACACTGTACCAGCTTTAGATAGGAGGTCTTCTTTTTGTGTTCCTTTAGCTGGGAAATGTATTGATTATATTCCAGCAAAAAATAGTAAGTATGGTTCTTTAGATGAAATTCATAAATATGCAAGAAAGATTGAAGAAGATGTTAAAAATGATCCTTTATATAAAACCCTGGATGATACAGAAGAAAAGATTGGAAATAGTGAGTCTTGGAAAGAGTTTGGGGTATTTGGTCTTGAGTTTGCTAACACGATTGATGTCGTTACTTTGCCTACAGATGTTGCTGCTGTATTTAAATTAGGGAGGATTTTAAAGGTAAAGGGTGTGGTAAAAGTTGAAAATTTCCTTGAGAATTATAAAACTGCAGCTAAAGGATTTGAAAATCTTAAAGCAGCAATGAATGCGGACCTATTTAAATTACTTAATAAGCATGATCTAGTGGATGTGGCTAAAATTGATGATATTCCTGATATAGCAAAGGTCTGCGCATAAAATATAAAATAACTATTATATTACTTATTGTAATATTTATAAACCTTGAATGCACATATTTTGATATGGAAAAAAAATTTGATATACTGGATGAAATAAACAGGGTAGTCATTAATGAAGGTAAGACTGGATTGTATAGGACTTTATTAAGAGCAAAATTAGGGGGTTTAATGCCGGAAGAAATTATTAGAGACTTAGCTGAAGAAATTGTTAAAGAATTTGAAGATCAAGGAAATACTTTGGGGGCAGCTTATACTGCTAATTCCTTTGAATTATATGGAAGAGCTATAGAACTTTATGAGAAATTGGGAGAACTTAATGGGGATGCTAGTTATTTTGAACAGGCAGCTTTTATAGCCAAGGAACACAACTTTAAAGAAAAATCTTTGGAATGTTTTAGAAAAGCAATTGATATTTATAAAAGGAAAGAAGATTTACATCAGGCAGCTAGTACAGCAGAAAATGCCGGTCTTTTTGAGCATGCATGTCAACTATATTGCAAAGATGGAAACAATATCCGTGCAATCAGGATAGCTAAAAAGAATAGATTAGACAGTTTGTTAAAAAACCTATGTGAAGATGCAATTAAGAAATTTAAAAGTGAAGGAGATTTTAAATATGCGGCATATGCTGCTAAAGCTATTGATATGAATGATGATTTTAAAAAGCTATTTAAGTTAGCTATAGAAAAAGAAAAAAATAACGGCGAATTTTTGGAAGCTCTAGTTTTGAGTGAAATTAGTGATGTAAATGGGGGTCTAGAAGATTATACTGGTCCTTTTAAAATGAACTGCAAAGAGATTATTAAGCTATTAACCATAGAGTTCGATATTCAAAGTTGGTTTGGTCTTGATGACTTAGCTGAAAAGACAAGAATAAAAACTGAATCATATCAAGATTCTATTAATGAAAGGATGGATATCTATATAATTAATTGAGATGGATGGTGCAGATGGAAGGGTTCTCACATATGATTTATCTAAAGGAAAAGTAAGATGTGTAGAAAATTGTAATTAATCATTATAATCCATATTTTTCAAGTATCTTTTTTAAAGCTATTGAAAGATGAAGGCATTATTGCAAAAACATTTAAGGTAAATTATGGCGCTACAGGATATGATATAATTGCAATCAAGAAATTAGATGGCACAACAATTTATTATCATTTTTATGATGGTAGCCTTGCAAGGATGCCAGAGAAGATTATGATAAGGATGGGGAAAGAACAGTTTAAAAAATTTTAGATTGGGAATGTATGTATCGGTAAATCGATACTATGTTTTATTTCATTTTCATGGATATATATAGCTCCTGTTGCACCTTCTTCTATTAAACCTTTAAACCTATTTTCTAATATGTCAGATTTCAGTTTTAATTTATCTTCAAATAACGCATCATGGTTTACTAAAAAATAATCTTTTTCTCCGTTTATAATCTTTGATGCAGCATTATGTATCTCTGATAGATATTCTAATTCTAATTTTATTAATTCTAATTCTAATTTATTATATTGCCGAGATATGTACTTAAGCAATATAATATTGTCTGTGTCTGCATTTAACAAGAGTGATCTATGAAAAGATTCAAATCGCATAGATTTAGTTATAAATCTGGCTTTCTCTTTCTTACCAAAACATAATAATTTAAAGTTTTCATTATCATATATTTCTTCAATTGATGTGGCTGTTCCATTATTGCACAAATTTCTTGAAAGCTTTTGAATAAATTCTGAATATAAAGGAGTAGCACCTTTGCTATTTTTAATCTTAGATTTGTGTATTATTAAATGACCGAAGACACCATAACAAAATTCCGAATTATTGCTTTGTAAGAATTCATCCTCTAGCAGCATATATCCAACAATAGATTTAATCCCTGTATTCTTATCTGTTAGATAACAAAGAAAAAGATTATTACTTTTATCGTATTCATATACAAATCTGTTCTTTTCTATAGCAGATTTAAATTCGTATAATTCATCCTTAACAGAAAAAAGCAATGCATCTTCACTTCTTTTACAAATTCTTTCTAAACCTTCAGAATTATCTCTTAATATAATGTTTTTTCCATCAAGTACAAACAGCCCATAAGGGTCACAGATTTCCATATTGTTTATAGTTTATCATTCTTTATAAACCTTTCCATTATAACTACTATATGGTAATAAGATATTAAATTATATGGGTGATTCCATAAGCCCATTCTTTTTTACGAGTTTATTATCTTTTACTACAAGGTCAAACATAAGACCAAGATTATAAGAACTTAGTGCAAATTCTAATAATAAAGCTACTTTTCTTATCTCGTCTAAATCTTGAAGTTTATATTCTTGTTGTAAATCTTTCGAAATGCAACTATATGTTATTGAATTTAATCTATTTATGGCATATAGATATAACTTTTCTTCTGGAATTTTATTAGATACACAATCATCTATTAGTGATTCGTCAAATAAGCTCCTCATAAAAAAAGAGACGGTATTTAATATTTCAATAGATTTATTAATTTCATTACTCAAATTTTGTTTAAGATCTTTAATATATAAAGGGGTTCCAAGATAGGATATATGAACGGGGTATTTTATTTCTAAATGTTTACAATCCACTGATAAAAAATAATCTGAACTATAAAATTCATCTCCTCTAGATAAAAATCTCTTCCTATTAATTAAACTAATAAAATAAGGATATCCTGGTTCAATTTTAATTCCCTCTCCTTGTAAAAGAAGAAGATAATCTTTTTCTCTAAAAAGTTTGTTATTAAATATAACATTTCTCGTTGATTTGAGCGTAAATTCATTTGTTGGTCCAATAGATACATTGAGCAGATGTTTGAGTGCAGAAGTTATATCTTTTAGATTGGTTTCATATAATCTTTCTGCAAGATTAAACATTATGTCTCTTTTTTTAATAGAGTTCATATCTAAAAATTCATCTTTAATTAAGACTATATTTTGATCTAATTGTAAACTACTTGGAACATATGTAAATATGTCCCCTTTAATTAACACGATACTCTTTTCATTAAATTTACGTGGAGGTTTTCTAAACAAACTAGTAAAGCCCCCAGAATAATAACTTTCATCTAATACACAAAGAGCAGTTGTATTTAAATCCTTTTTATTAAAAGAAAAATCCAAGATTACAGAGCGTTCGTTACAAATCTCTTCTAATCCTGAAGCATTATCTTTCAATATAATCTCATCTTCTCTAAACTCAAACAAATTATAGGGATCATATACTTTAATGTTTTTCATAACTATAATAAAATGCAAAGATTAATATATTAAACTTATTATTTAAGATTATGATTTCAGAGGTGAAGTTAAAAAATTCTGGTTTAAAAGGAATACCAATAGGACAGGCTGGAGTTGGAGTTCCGAATAGAGGGAGTTGGAGAACATTTAAACCTATTATTGACTATGGTAAATGCATTAAGTGCCATCTCTGCTGGCTGCACTGCCCTGATTCTGCTTATTCTATAGATAATAAGGGATATCCAAGAGATAATCTTTATCTTTGCAAGGGATGCGGTGTATGCTCAAAAGTATGCCCTGTAAAATGCATAAAGATGGAAAAAGATCCACATAGAGAAAACAGAAAGCTTTAAATATTACCACTCTTTAGTGAATATATGAAAATTGAAGGTTTGACTGGCATTATTGTATTAGGATTAATGTGTTTAGTCGGTATAACATTGATATTTTTAGACAGCTCTATTCCAATATTAGCTGCAATTGTATTGGGAGCAATATTTTCATTATTTGTATTCTTAGGAAAAGAAAAGAAAATAGTTAAACTAAAAGAAAATAGAATGAATGATAATTTAAAGAATGAATTTAGGATAATTGCACAAAGTGCTGAGAATGCTGTTAAAACTGCCAATGATATTAAAGAAGAATTATATATATTAAAGAAGCTAAACAACAAATATGTTGCTAGCATTAAATCAAAAAGATTTCACAGGGCTGAATGCAGGTTAGCTAAAAGCATTAGTGAAAACAATAGAGTATATTTCTCAAATAAGATTGATGCTTTAAAGAACGGATTTGTTCAATGCAGAACCAGAGAGATTTGATCTTAGATTCATTGAATAACATAATTTTAATCTTTCTTCAGCTTCACCGAATATCTTCATTTTGTTCTGCAACTTGTTTTAGTGGTTCTTTCCCGAATAAAGAATCCAATGATTTTTCACCCTGCTTTATAACCTTTAGATTAATTTGAGCTGTATTAAGTGTAATTTGATTTCCAATTATCTCCCTTCTTTGCTTCATTCCTTTTATCTTAATTCTTGAGCCAATTGCCTTCCCCATTAATGCTTTTTTCCTTGCAAATCCTTGCAAATCCGGGTGCATTGGAAAACCAGATTTATCTGATCCCCCTGTTATCTGCAATTCATAACCAGAAAGCCCTATTGAAGAGCCATCAACCTTGTCTCCCAGCTTTTTATTCTTGAAAACTTCACTAGCCAAGGCTTTTGAATAACTTTTTCCGGTTTTAACATCACTTATTGTCAATTTGAATTCTGCCATTTCATATTCCCCACGTCGGATTTGCTTTTCTTTTTATATCTGCAATTTCCTTTAAGAGGTGGATTTCATCATCATTTAAATACTTTTTTAATTTTCTCAGGGTTCTAAAATGCTCTTCAGGTACATCTGAATAAAGAATATCATTTTCTTTTATTTGCCTATCCACTGTTATTCCTGGAAGGGATATAGCAACTTCTTTTCCTTTTTCAGCTTTTTCCACATTCTTTCCTTCTGATTGCATGCCTTTTGCATCAGTAAGGTATTTATCCTTCATTATAGGTGTATTTGGTTTTAAGATTCCTGCTAATACTTCAACACCAACTATTGCAGGGTTTGATTTGTGGAATATGCAGTTTGGGAGAATTCTTAATTTATAAGGCCTCACTATATTTTTAAGTTCATGCTCTTCTATTGTCTTTGATTCTTCTCTATGCCATTTCTCAAAATCTTCGATTAATCTATAAATAATCTTGTTTGTAATTATTTTTATGTTGGATGTTACTGGCTTTACATTAAATCCGAGGATTATTTTGTTTAGAGGATGATATTCCGAAGATGCTTCTGTTATGTCTCTTTTTGTTATCTCACCGATGGAAGCGCTTTTTATCTTGATATTTCTTTCTTTTAATAATTTTATTAAAGCTTCCAATGATCCTAAGTTGTCTGCTTTAAGTATTATCCCTTCATTATCTATCTCTAATGTTGTTTCTTCTGTTTGTTTTTGTATTTCCTCTATTACTTGATTAAGATTATTATCAACTGCTCTTAATGGCATGCCTGCTATTGCTTCATTTATATCATGAGCTGAAATTTTTACACCGATTGCTGCATGTGCCTCTTTTAAAGGCTTAAGCCCTTCTTTTTCAGGTATAAACATTGATTTTACTTTTGTTACTATTGGCTTTGTCAACGAGCCAATAACAATCTGGTCGTTTGTTTTTAATGTCCCATTGTATATTATTACATCCAATGTTTTTCCTATTCCTTTTTCTTCTGCTATTTCCAAGATAGTTCCTTCTGCAGGGCCTTCTACATTACATTCCAAACTGGTTTCCAAGAATTTTTGTGCCAGACCTGATAAAGTTAATAATAACTCTGGAATTCCTTCGCTGGTTTTTGCTGAACATGGAATTATAGCAATTGTTTTTGTAAAATCATCTATCCTATCAAATCTTTCTGCATTTAATTTGGAATCGTATAATCTTGCAACTAATTCATATAATTTTTTATCCAAGTTTTGCCTTACTGATTCTGACTGCAAACTAATATCTTTTATTAATGATTCGTCTTTCTTTATCCATCCTGATAATAAATCTATCTTGTTTAGGGCAATAATAAGGGGTGTTTTTTCTTGCTTTAAAATTTCAATACACTCTATTGTTTGAGGCATTATTCCTTCATTGATATCAATAACCAGAACAGAGATATCTGCCAATGAACCTCCTCTTTTTCTGAGTGTTGTAAATGCTGCATGTCCCGGAGTATCTAGAATTAATATTCCAGGTATCTTTAAGGACTTACCTTTTAAAATATTTGAACATATCTTATTTATTACATCGAGAGAAACAGAATATGCCTTAATGGATTGCGTTATTTTACCAGGCTCTGATTTTACTATTGTAGTTCTTTTTAGAGTATCGATTATCTGAGACTTTCCTGCATCTACATTCCCCATCATTACTGTAATTACTTGCCTTAGCATTTTCCAACTCCATTGGATAATTGGGTTTATATAGAATTAATAAAGGTTTTTGTTTTGCTCTCTGTCGCACTAAGGGTTCATTTAAACATTATCTCCTTTTTTGTTGTATTCGGGTGATTAAGATTTTGTTTTGGGAGACTTAACCATTTATTTCTATCATTTTTTCTTATGGAATGCTGTCCATTTAAGATTAGAAGGATCTCTCTTTAATTTTAATAAATTCTTTTCACATTTTTTACCACAGAAATAATTAATCTTTCCAGACTTAAATACATACATCATTCCTGTTCCCTTTTCTATTTCATATCCGCAAAAACTACACTTTACCATTATCTTCTGTTTTGTATTAACCTTCTTGCCTCGATCTCTGTTTCTCTTAACATTAAGATATCACCAATAGATATGGGGCCTTTAACATTTCTCCTAAGCACCCTTTTTATATCCCTTCCTTCAAGAATTCTGCACCTTATTTGCGTAGCTTCTCCACGAGTGCCTGTTCTTCCGACTATTTCTTCAACAACAGCTGGTGTTGCACTTGTAAATAATGCCTTTCCCTCCTTTTTTGTTTCTTCTGGTTTTTTAATATCTTTCTTTTGAGTATTTTCTACAGGTTTATCTAATTGCTTTGCTTCCTTCTTTACCTTTTCCTGTTTTTTATCCTCTGACATTCTTATTTAAGCTTAGATATGATTTCTTTTATAAGATTCTTAGCATCGCCTTCTTGCACTATTGAAATTGCTGATGTTGCTATTGATAGTCCTGCTGATGCGCCAAGCTCTTCTTTACTTGGTACAACAACTAAAGGGATGTTCTTTTCCTGGCATAACAATGGAAAATGCATAATTATCTCTTGTGGATTTGTGTTTTTTGCAACTACAACTAGTTTTGCTACCCCCCTTTCTATTGTTTTTGTTGCTTCATTTGTTCCCTTCTTAATTTTTCCAGACTTTTTAGCTATCTCTATAGCTTCATACACTTTATCAGCTAATTCTTTGGGGATATCTGCATTTAAGTTCATTTTAAACCTCCTGACTAATCATTGGTTTATGTTTTCTAAAGCCAATGATTTAAATATCTTTCTTTTAGCCAAAATCTTTATATATTTATCCTATTGTTAAAAATACATGGGTCTTTTAGATATATTCAAAAAGAAAGAAGAAGGTAAGTGGGTTGAGATTAAACCTGTTGAAGTTAAGAAGCAAGAAGAAAAGCCAATGATAGTTAAGGAAGAAAAACCCAAGCTTGCCAGAATGTCAAAAAGTGAATTAAAAAAATACTTTCCTGATATTGAGTTTGAGTAATTATCTCTTATTTTTCAATAATCTTACAAGTTTTGAATCCAAGTTTTTTATCCCTTTTTCCAGAATAAAGATTCTTCTTAGACTATAGATTATTCCGACTAACATACCAAGAATTACTATTAGCAAGATTATTTCTGCATCTGTTGGCATTAAGTATCACCTCTTAATATCTTAGAATTTTTAAGTTTAAAAAGCTTACTCTTCCAGTAAAACCTTTATAATTTCTGCAAATGCTGGCCTTGTTATGAATACTCCGACAGACACGCCTGCTATGGTTATTATTGCAAATCCTGTTAATAAACCAGCACCTGCTTTTAACAATGGAAGCATTGCTGCAACTGTTACGGCATAAGCACCCATAATTATAAAGAATGCCCTCTTTATTCTTTCCTTAAAACCTCCAAATTGCTGCTCCTTGTTTATTAGTTCATCTGTTATAACAATCTGGTCATCCACACCTGTACCAACAGCTGCAATCAAGCCAGCTATTGCTGCTAAATCAAGATTATACCTGAATAATGCTGCTAATCCCAAGACTATGTAAACTTCACTTAAAGTTATTATTATAATTGGTATTGATATTTTTAATGAACTATATCTTATGAAGATTACCAAAGAAACTGCCAAAGTTGCCAGTAAAACAACAAGCATGATATTGTTTGTAAATTCTTTTCCTAATAATGGAGAGATGGTGTCTAATTTAACGATATTTAATTTTGTTGGCAAAGAACCTGTTATCAAGACAGTTTGCAATTTGTTCATGTTTTTAACAGCATCCTGTATTGCATCCTGCTCTGTTATACCAACTCCAGGTCCTGAGATTGAGATTCTTGTTGCTTCCTGTCCCTTTAAATCTGAGGATATTTGCAATGTATCTACAAGTGTGCCATCCAGATATAATTCCAAAGGCTTGCTTAGATATTCAGAACCAGATTCAGTTATATTCACATCTAAATCTTTTGTAATCTCTGCATGTTTTTTTGCTGCTTCAGCGCTTAAAGAGATTGTGAACTCGAAATTACAAGAGTATCCATTTTGAGAGGGGTTACAGTTGCTTATGCCTGAACATGTGCCATCATTTCTGCATACAAAGGTTATATCTTTTTTACCGCCTTCAAAAACAATATCTTCGCCTATTTTAGCTTCAAACTTCCCCTGTGATGAAATAAGCTCTTTAACCTCTTCTTTTGTCACTCCAGCAATTTCAACAACAATATATTTATTACCAAGCAGGTCTTTGGCTGGCTTTATCTTCAGATCTGAAAGGCCATATATATTAAGCCTATTGCTCATTGTATCTATGATATCCTTTATTTCCTGGTCTGTCACTTTTCCTTCTGGCTGCAGAAGAACCCTTGTTCCTCCCTGAAGTTCAAGACCTTTCCTTAAATTTGATGATGCTGATTTTGAAACATCAATTCCTATCTCATTTGACGATTTAAGGAAAATATATTCTTGCTTGTCTGTCTTAATCCTTATTGTTGAATTTAATGGTATGGATTCTACTGCATTGAGATAATCCTCTGTTGTTCTTATTTCCTTGTTATTTACCAAGAATATCTTTTCTTTTTGCGTTAGCTGAAGTTTTGGATCCGGAGATTTTATCCCTGAATTGAAAGCTAGAGAATTTGCCTCTACTGATTTTATAATCACTGTCTTTTCACCAAATTGATGATTTATTGAGATAAATGACAATAAAAGGAATAACAGAAGCATAATTACACGCCATGATTTGAATATTTTCTTGATTTTCATTGTATATTTTTCTTTTTACAATATAAATAAAGTATTCCTGTATTTGTCAGCCATGTTGAGAATATATCAACAATTAAACCCAATAAGATTATGAAAAACATTTCCTTGAATATTGGGGATGTTGAAAAGATTATTCCTATTAACATTATAGCTATTGCACAAAAGGTCATTGTTAATCCAGTTTTCATTGCATTATACATTCTCTTGAATAAAGTGGAATCTGTTCTTTTTAACACCCTTGTTGTAAGCAAGATGTCTGTGTCTACTGAATAACCTATTAGCAATAGAAAAGCAACAATACCTGCTGATGAGACCTTCATTCCTAATACATTGATTATAGCCAATGGAACACTTATATCTATTAATGCTGCAAAGATTACTGCTATGGATGGTATGAATGTCCTAAATGTTATAAATACAACTATGGACATTAAAAGAAATGAAATTAAAACAACATATATCAACTCCTTAAAGAAGGACTCTCCTAAAGCAGCACCTGTTTCTTCGACAGAGTAATTTTGATCTGTTAATTTTATGCTTAATGCTGATTCTAATATTGACTTTAATTCTTCTGATTTAATATCTGATACTTCTATTATAATGCCTACTTGTTTACCTGTACTAAAATCAGTTAATGTCCTTACAACAGAATCCACTTTTATTGCATTCTGCAATTCCTTTATGTTTGCTGGTTTGTCTGTATATACTGTAGCTGAGATTCCTCCTTTTAATGTAACATCTCTGTTAACTAATTCGCCTTTGGATATATAATTATAGGATATAAATGCTAAAGATGCAATTAATATGATAATCGGGATTAACATCAGTAATTTATAATTCTTGTTGTAAAATTCTTCCAGTTTCATGTGGATTTATTGAATGGATATATTTAAAAATTTATCTTTTCTTAATATGCTTAATCAAAGGCCATAATGAAGCATCTCGTTTCTTGTTATTCCATTCTTCAAAATGAACCATGCTTGTAAGAGGAAATCTTGTTATTTCCTTTTCGTATTCTTTTCCGTATCCTATAGCAATTACTGCCTGGGGCCTTACACCATCTTCTAATTTAAAAGACCTAGATAATGATTCTTCATCAAATGCACTAATCCAGCATGTTGATAATCCAAGAGAATGTGCTTTTAATAATAGATTTTGTATTGCTGCTGCACAGTTTTGTATTGAATACAGTGCTTCACCTCTTGAGCCATAAACTTCTTTTATCTTATCAACAACTGAACAAACAATGATCAAGACAGGTGCATCAGCAAGCCAATATTGTTGAGAACAAGCTTTTGCTAACTTTTCTTTATTTCCTTTTTCTCTTACTATAATAAATGACCAATTTTGCAGATTACCTGATGATGGGGCATGTCTTGCAGCATCAAGCATATCAGCTATCTGTTCATAGGTCACGTCTTTATTTAAAAAAGACCTTGTGCTTCTTCGTTCCTTAATACATTTATCTATATCCATCTCCAAAAGCTTTTTATTGTGATATATATTTGATATTGTATGGATTATTTAAAACTTGCTGAAGTATATGATAGACTTGAAAAGACAACAAAGAGGCTTGAAAAAACAGAGATTATTGCTGAATTTATAAAGAAAGCTCCATCTCATGAGTTGAGTTATATTATTTATTTATTAGAAGGCATTGTTTTTCCGCCTTGGGATGAACGTAAATTAGGATTGAGCTCTCAATTAAGCATAAAGATTATAGCTACAAGCACCGGCATAAATAATGAAAAAGTTGTAAAGAAATGGAAACAGATTGGCGATCTTGGCTTAGTTACAGAAGAATTTGTAAAAGAGAAAAAACAGAAAACATTACATCAGGAAAGGTTAAGCGTAGAAAAGGTATTTAATAATCTACAGAAGATTGCCGGGCTTGAAGGAAAAGGAACTGTCTCTAAAAAAGTGAGTTTGGTTTCTGAATTATTATCTTCTGCAAGCCCTTTGGAAGCAAAATATATAATAAGAACCTGTATTGGCGATTTGAGGATTGGAGTTGCCGAGGGAATTTTAAGAGATGCAATTGCCAAGGCTTTTGATGTCGATCCTGTTAAGGTGGAAAAGGCAGCTGATTTATTAGCTGATTATGCAGAGGTAATAAAATTAGTAAAAGAAGGCTCTTTGGAAAAGACAAAATTAGTGCCTGGAAGACCTATAAAGGCTATGCTTTCCATAAGAGTTGAATCAGTAAAAGAAGGTTTTGAAGAGGTAGGAAAACCTGCCATCTTTGAAATAAAATTAGATGGATTTCGTGTTATGATTCATAATGACGGAAAAGAAATCAAGTTATTTACGAGAAACCTGGAGAATGTAACAAAACAATTTAAAGAATTAATTCCTGTTTTAAATAAACACATTAAAGCTAAGAATTATATCATTGATACTGAAGTAGTCGGTTATGATCCTAAAACTGGAAGATATTTGCCATTCCAGATGATTTCTCAAAGAATAAAAAGAAAATATGATATTGAAAAAATTGCAAAGGAATTCCCTGTTGAAATAAATGTATTTGATATTATTTATTGTGATGGAAAATCCTTGATTAATGAACCTCTAACTGAAAGAAGAAGATTGCTTGAAAAAATAATTTCTGAAGCAAATAAAAAGATTGTCTTGACAAAGAAATTAGTTACAGATGATGAGGTTAAAGCAAATAAATTTTATAAAGAAGCTGTTGAAAAAGGACTAGAAGGTGTAATGATTAAGAATCTTAATTCCATTTACCAGCCTGGAAGAAGGGTCGGTGGCTGGGTTAAGTTTAAGCCAATATTAGAACCATTGGATCTGGTTATTGTTGGAGGGCAGTATGGAACTGGAAAGCGTGCTAATTCAATAAGCTCTTTTGTTCTTGCTTGCAAGGATAAAGATAGGCTCTTAGAATGCGGCATGATGGGCACTGGAATTAAGGAAAAGGGAGAAGGTGTTACATTTGGGTATCTTACAAATATGTTAAAAAAAGATATAATTGAGACTAAAGGGAGGAATGTCAGAATTAAACCGAGGGTTGTTGTAGAGGTTTCCTATGAAGAGATACAGAAATCACCCACTTATAATTCAGGTTATGCACTAAGATTCCCTAAATTCTTGAGCATACGTGTTGAAAAACCTGTTTCTGAGATAAGCACACTTAGAGATATAGAGGAGATTTATAGAAAACAAAGGGGCAGATCCAAATAACTATTGGTAAATTAGAAGATTTAATAACACCTGAATAATAATAAACTTTATATAGTGGTATACATAACCTATTATCAGTAATAAAAACACCTTAAAAGAGGTGAATAACAGGAGGGTTGTTAATGATTGTAAAAGAAGAATTTTTAAGTAAACTGA
>Ga0209541_10004705_pt1 | contig 24123 bp, 23 predicted proteins | sample RifCSPlowO2_01_FD_184027 | JGI IMG/M metagenome (GOLD analysis project Ga0209541, IMG submission 184027) | Groundwater microbial communities from Rifle, Colorado - Rifle CSP2_plank lowO2_0.1 (SPAdes) (version 2) | ecosystem: Environmental > Aquatic > Deep subsurface > Groundwater | place... | reverse complement strand
AGCATTAAAAAGACTCTTTGGAAGTACTGTCAAGTCTCACAAAATGCCAATGATCAACGCAGAAATGTTTTGTAGGCTAATAGCCTACAACATAGAGGCTATTTTGAAAGAGACTTTCTACTAAGCCATCCCTAGAGAAAAGATTATAAAGCATCCTATTGTTTAGAGTATCATGGTCAACTTTGCAAAATTACAGACAGAAATTAAGGCGTATGACACCGAACGGGAAAACCTTATCAAGAAAAGCAGGGATGTTCTGAAACTGAGCAAGCAAGTTATCTATGCCGTTCACCGAGATGAATTGAAAGAAGCGGCGCAATTAGTTAAGAACATGAATGACGAAAAGAAAGCGCTCGATAAAATATCCAAGCATTCTCATAAGATGGAATCGGAAGGCAGCTATAAGATTGCCATCCAAGAATATGTTGAAGCTGTCCTCTATTATGAATTTGTGAAGAGTGGCAAGTTGATAGACGTAGATGTTGCCGCAGAATATTTTGTGTTAGGATTGTCTGATCTACCCGGAGAGCTTGTTCGGAAAGCTGTCTTCTTGGCGGGAAAAGGAAAAGGAGATGAGGTTGTAAAAATCAAAGACCAAGTTGACCTTATTTATGGAGAGTTATTGAAATTCGACTTTAGGGATAATGAGATCCGAAGGAAAGTTGATGCGGTCAAATATGATTTACGAAAGTTAGAAGATTTAGTTCTCGATTTGAAGTTGAAAGGGCGTACGTGTTAAAGTGATAAAAATGCGTAAAACTGTCTCACCTCGCTATAAATGGTGAGATTTCAAAAAGACGGTTTCTTAATTACGCATTTTTAGCATGCAAAATCGCCCTAAGGGTGGTATTTACCCCCTGCGAATTTTTTTGCATTATACTCCTTTTCCCGTATTGATAATCAATCTTTTTCTGCCATCTAAATGATGCAGCTGTTTTGAATCAACCAACTGCAGGTATAATGCCAATCCTGCTGATTCATGGCGAAGTTGATAGCGTTAATATTCCTGGCTTTCTGGCTACAAAGCCTTCATATATATCTCCTGCTAAAACTACTTTCCTGATATGTCTAAAACCTACGTGCGCCAACAGAGGAAGCAATTCATCTTCTAATAAGAGATAGCCTTGAGAATGGCAAGTTATTTCCTTACCCGTCTTCAACTCTTTTGCATACAACGTCCAGTTTCTTATTCTCTTAACTCTATCATTATCTATTATATCCCTGAGATAATAGCTCTGTCCATCAACATCAACTTCACCAGCATCATGAACTTCTCGATATTGTGATTCTGGTTGCTTATCAACATAAAATACTCCCCCAGGTGTTAATAGACGATAAAATGTGGCTAACGTATCAACAATCTCTTCTCTTGCTCTAGAGAGGTCAGGATTCTCTTGCCCCCACGATACGGCATAAGGAAGAGAATTCCCACGGCAGATCAAGGCATGATACAGATCTGAATCCCATCCTTTCAAATCTTTCCAATATCCTCCACAAAAAGCATCTCCCAGCACTGCTGCTTGAAAAGGATAAAGAGGAACTCCTGCTTTTTCAGCATTGGCAAAAGCTCGTTGGAACATCTCCTGGCTTCCATCATTGTAAACGATCTGATAGCCTTTCTTTGCCAATTCAATGACAGGAAAGCCAAAGCCGCCAGCTACATCTAGAATGAGGTGCTGCTGAGTAATACCTTCATCTCGCAATAATTCTTCTAACTGATTAGCTACCTTCTGCCGATCAATGATCCTATTTGACAGAGCTTCCCAGAATCTGGCTAGATCATCATTAAAATCAGCAGTCATTTCTCTCCCCTCAGCAATAATCGCAACGCATACTCTAGGAGATGGCTCTTATTCCTGAATCGGCCTTCACGCACGATAGTATCTGCTTCCTGCAATAACCCTTCGTCAACCGTAATGCTGATCTTATTCTTCATCAGCAAAAGTAGGATAATGTCCTACTTTTAAACTTTATGAAATAGTCACTACTTTTAAATAACAAAATAGAAAGGTTTATAAAGTGGCAATCTCTCCAGATCCTATGAAAATCCTAGCCTTATCTGACGTTCATGGAGATAGAAGTTTCATCAGAGCGATGGCCGAAAAAGGGGCAAAGGAGAAAGTGGATTTAGTTGTCCTCAATGGTGATTTTACCGATCATAAAGGCGAAGTCCAGGGCTTAGTTGGCCCGTTTAAAGAGAAAGGCCTAGAAGTGGCCATCATGCCTGGAAATCATGAAGGGATGGCAGAATGTGGTTTTCTTGTAGAAAAGTATGGCATTAAAGATCTACATGGTTACGTGTTAAAGAAAGGAGATGTAGGTATCTTTGGCTGCGGTTATGCTGACATTGGTCCACATCAATTGACAGAGAAAGAATTTTTTGACACCTTAAAGAAAGCGCATGAATCTGTCAAAGACATGAAGAAGAAAGTGATGATTACCCATATCCAGCCTTCCGACAGTATTTTGGGAATAGGGATGTGGCCGGGATCTTCCGGCGTCAGGAGAGCGATTGAAGAGTTCCAGCCTGATCTGCATCTCTGCGGCCATATCCATGAGACGGAAGGCATTGAAGAAGTCATCGGCAGGACGAAAGTAGTTAATGTGGGAAAACGTGGACGGATATTTGAGATTTAGTGTTCAAGGAGCAAAAAAGATATAAGGTTTTCCATTATTTCTAAAGGGATGACAGGCATAGTTAAACCGCTCACCGCGAAAAATATAGACAGCTTGGAACGATCAGAATTGGTGAATCATGTCCTTTCTGGTGTTAGCCTAATAGAAAAAGAAATTCGGTTAAATGAACTGCAAGAGAAGCCAGATCTTGCTTTTGCAGACAAAGGCAGGATTATTAAAATAGGGAATCTTATCAAGCTCTTAGAACTTTTAATGAAAGAATGCAAGCATGACCCTTTAACACCAAACATCTTACTACAAGCTGAAGAATTATTGGTGTTCCTTAAGCAGCTATTAGATTCCATCAACCCACAAAAAGATACTCTGGGTCAATTTTCAGCGATGTCGAGGAGAGATATCGTTAATGTCAACATCAGGCTGGAGAAAATCATTGCTTATTTAGAAGCATGGAAGAAAATCCTTAAACAAAAAATACATCTGCCATTAGGTAATGCTCACACAGAAGATTGTTACCATCCTGAATTCCCTAAGACCTATCCCTTTAAACCGTCCTACCTCCCGGATGATTATCGCTCAAACTTCTTTTTTGAAGCCCATATCAAGGAATTGTGCCCGGCGCTTACGACGATAAATATCAGCCATCCTTACAAAGACCTACAGGCTGATTACCAGGACAGCCAATCATTGGAAAGGCTGACCTATGTAAATATTAACGTTGATTTAGTTAGTGATGTAGCTATAGAAGAAGTGGATAATATTCGAGCATTACGTGTTCACGGGCCATCAGACAACAAACAATATCCTGGTTCATACATTGTCCTTAAAGGAGGCCACCATAGAATTAGAGAGATCTACAAGAGATACCTTGAGGGAAGGGTAGATGGCAATTTGAAAATACTTATCCAATTAGTCCAGCTCAAAGATTTGCCACAGTGGTGGGGAAAGCCAAATATTAAAGAAGAGATAGCTAAGAGAGAGGTCCTCAGAAGAAAAATTTAGCCTTTTAGGGATTTTTACCAAAAGGTTGCAAAGCTAAGAAGTCTCCATCGTTATAGCCATGCTTTGGAAAGGCCTCATCAAATCTATCCTTTTCTAATTTTACATCAGTATGCCCTTCAAAGAATTCACGCACAGCACCAAAGCTCTGCCATCCTGGCAAGTAGCCGTTTGAGCGATTATTAACATATTCAACGTGCCATAAGCCATCGTCTCCTCGCTGAAATCGAATTTCGCCAGCAGCTAGGACATCCTCGCCACCAGCTACGAGTACATGCTCATGTATAGTTCCCCCAACAAACATCATCTTTGAAACAGCAGGTATAACATATGTCTGAGGTTTAGGTTCCTCATTCTCTATAAGCCTCGCATTAGCATCGAGGTTTCTAGCCGTAACCATGATTTGACCAGTAACTTGCGAAGCATCAGCATACAATGATTCTCGACCAACAAAGCGATACCTGAAATGATCATCCCTTGTCGTAACGGCATGATAAGCGCTCCGTGCTACATCATCCAGAGCTTCGTTTTTTCCAATAACATCACTCGTGAGAAATTCTACCGCCCTTGGATCACCCGTGGCATGAATGTATTGAAGAACTCTCTGATGGAGCGAGGGATCTTGGCTTTGCTTGTAGAGATTAATAGCGGCAAAAAGTCCTCTGCTATCTTTAACACCCGCCAAAGCTAATAGAGCATCACCAGCTAATGCTTCATTTTCCATGGCTTTTAGAAGAATTGGAAAAACCCTACGATCATCTGGCAATTGACCAAGAGCAGCTAAAGCAGATCGCTGAAGCTGGACATCAGAAGAACTTGCGACAGCTTCATACCCCTCTTGAAGCAGGCTATCAGTATCCCCACTTACTAAATAAGTACCAAAATCTGTTGGACTGACCATATGATTGCTCTAGACCCCCTTAATTTATAAACTTTTCTAAATTTACTATCAAAAAGTAACAACCAATTATTTTGGAAAAAGGAGAAGATTTAAAGAGGGATGTGATATTCCCAAACCCATGCAATCCAACTGCCCGGAATGTAAGAGAGAGCTGCATAAAGGCCAGCATAAGTTCGCTGACGGGATGTATGAGGTATTCTACTGTAAGAACTGCGGGTTTAGAAAAGAAATTCCGTTATAGTGAGGGCAACAAATATTCGAATAAATCAATTGCCAGAACTATATTAGAAAGCAAGAAGATAAGTTCGATTATTTCTTGCTTTTTCTATAAATTAATCTAAGCCACTCTATAATTCATTTTCTTGCTTTTGGCGGAAAGATCTTCTGAAACTTCTCTTTCAGATCAACCAGATGGCTGAATTGTAATTTCAAATCCCTAGTGTCCTTGCAATTCATGATTAGCCCATTCAATTCTATCTCAAACTTATTACCTACAGGAGTTAATTTTAATTTAGCAGCTTCCTCTTTAGGAAATAAGCTCAGTAATTCATCTAACTGCCGCTTATTTTCCATAACCCATATTTCTTTATACAGGTGAAGTTGGTGCTTTTTGTTATATGTTTTAAATAATATTCCCATGACTCATCACATCCCTGAAGGTAACTTTCCCTTCATCTTCTTCATCATCTTATTTAAATCTTGCTCACTTTTAAACATTTTCATCATTTTCTTGCTCTGGCGATATTGTTTGAGCATTTCCCGCACAACCCCTATCCCTACTCCAGAGCCAGAGGCTATTCTATCGATTCTATCAGCAGAAAGAATATCGGGATCTTCCAACTCTTCTTTGGTCATGGAATCCAGGGCATATTTCCATCTCTCTAATTTTTCTTCCTGCACATCAAGCATCTCCTTCGGCAGCTGCAAGGAGCTCATGCCAGGGATCAGGCTCATGATTTTCTTCAGAGAACCCATCTTTTTCATCGATGCCATCTGTTCATACAGGTCAACTAAATTGAAATCGCCTTTCAGAAATTTCTCTTTCATATCCTCTGCTTTCTCTTCCGTCATGACTTCTTTGGCTTTTTCTAAGAGCGTCTCTAAATCACCCATGCCGATCAATCTTCCTACGAAGCGCTGAGGGTAGAATACTTCCAGATCATCAATCTTCTCTCCAACTCCTATAAACATTATGGGAGCTGACGTTACGGCACAGGCGCTCAATGCCCCTCCACCTTTAGCTGTTCCTTCCAATTTTGTGACAATAACTCCTGTTATTTTACAGGTGTCATGAAAGGCCTGAGCTTGCTTCTGGGCAGCCTGGCCGATATCAGCAGAAATAACCAACAACCGCTCATCCGCTTGAATAGCAGAATTGAGCTGATTGAGTTCTTCAATCAATTCTTCTGATAGAGCATCTCTCCCGGCAGTATCGATCAGGATGATATCATAAGAAGGCAGCTTCTTCTCAAAGCTGAGGTAAATAGTTACGGGATCTTTCTCTTTCTTGATGCCAAAAAAATCAACACCGACAGTTTTTGCTAACTGCTCTAATTGGTCATAAGCAGCCGGACGCCAAGTGTCGGTAGCCATGACTGCAACCTTTAATCCTCTTTTCTTATAGAATTTAGCTAATTTTCCAGCTGTCGTCGTTTTCCCAGATCCGAATAAGCCGACGAGCATGATTTTTGTAGGCTTCTTCTCTATTTTTATTTCCCTAACTTCCTTGCCTAGAAAATTCGTCAATTCTTCATAAACAATCTTGATCAGCTGTTCCCGTTTCGTGATTCCTGGAGGAGTTTTTTCCTTTGCACGCTCTTTGATAGCGTTGCTTAACGAGAATACTAATTGAACGTTGGTATCGGACTGCAATAATGCCCGTTGGATATCTTTCACTAGCTCATTGATGAGCTTTTCATCTACAAAAGCTGAGCCAGTGATCTTGCTGATCGTGCTCTTCAATGATTCCCCTAATTTCTCTAAAACCATTCTTCTTTAGAAAGAGAGATGTTTTATAAACATTATGAGGAAATCTGTTCTGAAGAAATCTGCTCCGAGGAAATGTGCTCTGAGGAAAGTGTTAGAAGTATCTATTCAGCGAACATTCCCTCGCATCTGCTGCTGATCAACATCCGATAACGGAATGCCCCAAGCTCGGGCACTTAAAACGCTATCTTCATCTCCTTGCCGATAGTCAACGGAAGCATGATAGCCTGCAGATGGACAGCGAACTTCCAAGCTTACTCTCTTTTGATCAGCCATCCTCGCTGCAAGATCATCAATAAACTCGCTAAATTGTTCCCCATTTCCATATTGATACGTCCTGTGCTGCTGTTCTCCATCTGGAAAAGTGGCATCAATCTCTAGCGGACCAGCAACATGCCTAGCAGCGTGCAAGCCAGTCTGCACAATCCCTAAAGCTTCCCGTACCGTCATGACTGAATAGTGTTGGACCATAACCATCAAAAGAGAGGTGGTAACTTATAAATTTGACCACCAAAAAGTAATATTTATTCCTACTAGCCCATTAATGATATTCTCACCAAGCTCTTTACGCTGGCACGGGCTCATCTGAAGGATGATTTTTCTTAGCCACATACCTGCGAAGAGGCATCTTTGGGCTGAAGACAAACCAATCTTCTTTGGTGATAGGGTGAAAATAATCTGCTTCCTCGATCAGAATTCTGGCAGTGGTCTGCTCTACAGCAGCGATCTCTACCCGGACACCTTCTGACTTTAAGTGCCGCACTAAATCAACGTAATCAGAATCCCCCGACATGATGATGATCGTATCAACTTTTGATGCTAACTGTGTTGCCTTGATGGATAGAGGGATATCTGCTGATTTATGGCAAGGCACCACCGATCCATAAAAATAAGTGTGCAATCGTTCCGCTAGCTTGGAGGAAATATTTTTCCCTTCTCGAAAATAGATGAGCCTGTTCAAGCCCCTGTTGCTCAGCAGCTTTGGAATGATCGTGTCAAAATTGATCATAGAGCTGACGTTCCCTGACTGTTCATGGATGCTTCGCTCGATATTATTTCCATCGCAAAGAATAGCAACAGACTGATTCACTAAAATAGTAGTTTTCATAGACCTCACCTTTTTTGAGTAATGTCAGCAAAAAGAACATTAACTTTAAAAACTATTCCCTTTTCCGAAAGACAGGTGGGCCTATAGCATAACCTGGATAGTGCGGCGGGCTTCGGAAGGCAAAGCATACCTTTGCTGGCAGGCAACCCGTTGATCAGGGTTCAAATACAGTTCTCCCAGATCTGGTAGGGGGATTTGGTTAAAGCAATCCCGCTCATAAGAACTGGGGATCATTGAAAGTCCCTGTAGGCTCATTTTTTCTTTAATCACGCTTCAATTGTTCTTGAACCCAAGTAAGATATTCCTTGTTGGCAGAAACGGGAATCTTGCTGATGCAGGGAATATCGTAAGAATGCAGTTTCTTTATTTCTGTTTCAATAGATACAGCGTTCTCTTCTATCGTCTTTAAGATCAGGACTACTTCATCATCACTCTGAACCTTCCCTTTCAGAGCATACATACTCTTGATAGGAAACATATTCGCACAAGCAATAAGCTTTTTCTGGAGAAGATTATTAGCGATAGACTCTGCTTCGCTCTCCGTTGCTGTAGTGGTATAGATAAAGATCATCCTTCAATAAACTCCTTCAGCAGCTCCCCTTTCACCATCTTTAACGAATAGTCAATATTCGTCATGCCTTTTGTGGTAATAAAATCAATAAACGTATCTTGCTTTCGAGAATGCCACGTGGCAAATTCCTTTGCCGTATTGCACAAATGGGCAGCATCACAATGGCCTATCCTTAAATCCTCTTTATGGCGAGCAGGATGTAAAGGACAAAGAAAACAGCCTTTCTCCTCAATCAGATTTCTGCAAACACCACGGTTCAGATTGTCAACGTGATACCTATCCCTAAACTGCATAAATTCCGTTTTTTTCTGAGGATGAGCTGCAGTAAATTCAGCCGTGCTTTTGGTGATTACTTCCTGAATCTGCTGCGGAGATCCAAAGTTTCTTCCACAGCAGCCCATACAACCCCCATTCATCTGGCATAATGGTGAAAAAGGCATCTCACATCTCCTCAGGAGCCTGAAGCCCCAGCAGATACAGGCCATTGACTAATACCTGCCGGACACAATCTACCAACAGCAATAATGCTTTCATCTCCTGCTTTCTTTCTGAAATGACGGGACAGTGCTGATAAAATTCACTAAATGCCTGCGCTAGAGTTATAAGATATTGGGCCAGGATATGCGGCTTATATGTTCTAACGACATCTGCGATAGTATCAGAGAATTGCGATAACAGTTTAATGAGTCTCAATACTTCCTGCTGGTGGAAATGCTCAAAGCTCACTTTCTCCGAAACGGCTAGGCCATACTCTTTTTTTCCTTTTCTTAAGATTGAGCAAGCCCGGGCATGAGCATATTGCAGATATGGTCCAGTCTCCCCTTCAAAGCTGAGAGATTCTTCTGGATTGAAAACGATATCTTTTCCCGGGTCAGTCTGCAGCATGAAAAATTTTATTGCTGCTAAGGCAATAGCATCGGCACGCTGAGACATTTCTTCAGGCAACAATGAATCATGGCGTTTCGTAATTTCCGTAGCAGCAATGTTGGCAACTTCATCGATGATATCATCGGCATCAACCACCGTTCCTTCCCTAGATTTCATCCTGCCGGAAGGCAGATGGACCAGGCCATAACTCAAGTGGTATAGACCATCAGCATATTTTTTTCCCAGTAATTCCAAAATCTTGAAAAGCTGCTGGAAATGAAGTTTTTGCTCTGAAGCGACGACATAAACCATCTTATTGAACTTAAAATCACGATAGCGCATCGTCGCTAAATACAAATCTTGAGTGATATAGATAGACGTTTGATCCGCACGAAGCAGAACTTTATCAGATAGATGATATTTTTCTAAAGGAGCGATGATAGCTCCCGTCTCGTCTTTCTTGAATATCTTGTTTTCAACGCCTTCCAAAACAACTTCCTTAGCTGCTTCATAATATTCAGATTCTGGATACTCTTTGTCGAACGCTATGCCAAATCTCTTATACGTTTGCGCAAACCCTGATAAAACCCAGGAATTCATCTGCTTCCATAATGCTCTCGTCTCCTTATCCCCTTGTTCCCAGCGAAGAAGGAGCTGCTGCGCCTCTTCTTTCAAATGAGGGTCTTCAGTCGCTTTCTTGGAGAAAATGACATAATAGTCACCTACAAAATGATCACCTTTCTTGTCCGGCATTTTTTCTTGTCCCCATTTTTGGTAGGCAAGCATGGACTGGCAGATATGAATACCACGGTCATTGATGATATTGACTGGATGAACTTCATACCCCATGAATGAGAAAACACGGCAGACAGACTGGCCGAGCGCCATATTCCGAAGATGGCCCAGATGCAATGGCTTATTGGTATTTGGTCCGCAATATTCGATAACAACTCTCTTTCCTTTTCCCAGGTCTTTCTTGCCGTAATATTTTCCCTCTCGATAGACCTCTTGCAAGGTATGTTCTGCTAGAAAGACGGGATTCAGAAAAAAATTAAGATATGGCCCGGAAACATCAGCCTTAGAGAATACTTTGGGAAGAATCATCTTTTCTTTCAGCTTTTTTGCTTCTTCCACAGGATTTTTCCCGAGCTTGAAGCAGGGAAAAGCATAATCACCCAGCCTGGAGTCCGGCGGCACAGAGATCATGGTCCGCAATTCTGCACTAGCCATTTTTGTCTCTTGGGCCAAGAGTTCCGCAATCTCTTCCTTAAAATCCATCGTGAAGAAGATAATTGAGGGCGATTTATTAAGGTTATTGCTCCTGTTTGTCAGAAACAACAACTTTAAAAATAGCATAAACATCCTGGAATAAAAAGAGGAATAAGTCTATGACGTTATTTGAGCTCATTAAAAGCAGGCAGCACCGGGAGAGGTTAGGGCAGATTATTCATATTTTCTTTGAGGAAGAGTTCGGCTATTTTATCACAAAAATAAAACTGCATGGCCATTTGCCATTCAAGAAGCGGTGGAAAGCTTATACTGCCAAGGAGAAGCTAGTGAAGCCGGAAGTACGGTTGAGAACAGCGTTCGAACGGCTGGGACCAACCTTCGTAAAGTTCGGCCAGCTTCTTTCGTTACGCCCCGATCTGATACCTCCAGAATATGTTACGGAATTTGAAAAGATGCAGGATAAAGTTCCGACGTTCTCCTTTCCGACGGCGAAAAAAATAATTGAAGATGAGCTGAAGCAGCCGCTGCATAAAATATTTACTCATTTTGATAAAGTCCCTATTGCCTCTGCTTCCATGTCTCAGGTGTATAAGGCAAAAGTAGGCAAAGAGTGGGTTGCCGTAAAAGTCCAGCGTCCAGGGATTCAGAAGACAATTGAAGAAGATATTGAACTGATGTATCAAATAGCACAGCTGCTGGAAAGAGAAGTTCCAACACTCAAAGAATATCACCTCAAGGCAATCATCCATGAATTTGAGAAATGGACGTTAAAGGAGCTAAACTTTAACATCGAAGCTTATTATGCAAAAAAGATTGCCCAGAATTTCAAAGGCAGCAAGGTATTAAAGATACCAAAGATCTACGATAAACATACAACGAACAAGCTGCTGGTCATGGAATTTATCGATGGAATACCCCTGCATGATGTTCAAGAAATCAAGAGAAAAAAGATAAACCTGAAGAAAGTTATTCGAAACGGCTATTACATCATCCTCAAACAAGTGTTTGTCGACGGCTTTTTCCATGCTGACCCTCATCCTGGAAACTTATTGGTCATGAAAAACGGCCAGATAGGGATGATTGACTTTGGAATTCTGGGTCATTTTGATAAGAAGCTGAAGCAGTATGCTTTAGACCTTTTCCGGGCGTTTGTCCATTCTAATCCTGATGAAGCTGTGCAAGTTATCTTCAGGATGAATCCTAACAGCAATATTGACAAAGAAAGTTTTCGAGATGACATCCGAGATATCTTTGAGCAGTTAGTCTCAACATCTCCTGAAGACTTAGAGATTGGAACGCTGGTAAAAGAGACTATTATCTCCGCAAGAAAGCACCATATCGAAATCCCTGCTGACTTTGTGCTTTATGGAAAAACAGTAAGCATCATTGAAGGAGTTGCGCTGAGGTATGACCCATCCTTCAAATTTTTCACGGAGACAAAAAAAATATTCAAAGAATTGTTTAATTATGATTTTATTGCAAAAGAAATCATCGGCAGAGCGAAAGATAAAATTACAGAGTATAAAGAGCTAGCCGAAATTTTTCCGGAAACAGCAAGAGAAATCCTGGAAAGAGTCAAGAAATTCAAACTGGATATTGATATTGAAGACCGTGATGTACGGGGATTAACCAATGAATTAGAACGGTCGTCAGGTAATATAGCGTTAGGGATGATTATCGCAGCCTTGATTGTAGGATCATCATTGATGATGCAGACAGGAATCATCACAACAATCCCTTGGATAGGGTTTGGGCTGGCAGCAGTATTAGGATTGTGGCTGGTAAAACGGACGATCTTTATCAACATACGATCAAAATCGGATGAATAAGAGGTGAAACGATGGTTAATAAAAAAGAATTAGTACGAAAAGGATTTATTGTAGGAGCAGGGATTGCTGCTATCGCAAAGGAAAAAACAGACAAGGTAGTAGCTGAAATGTTAAAAAAGGGGCACATCAGCCAAGCTGAAGGAAAAAAGCTGGTAAGATCCGTAGTTTCAGAAGCTGCCAAGTCCGGAAAGAGAGTAGCAAAAGTCCTTGAATCAGAACTGAGCAGGATGGTAAAGGTAGCAGGAGCTGCGTCAACAACAAGGAGAGTTTCTAAGCATCACAAGAGAAAATCTCGCCGTAAATAAGTTCAAGAAAATCATCCATAACCAGCTATCGGAACAAAATAATGAGTGATTACGAGAAGAGAATTATTGCTCTTTTCTTTTCAGTCTGGTCATATAGCCAGCGATGGTATTCCTCAACTTCTTGCTTGGCACTTTGACGTGCTGTGATGTTAACATCTTGTTCTGCTCGAAATCTGCAGTGAATTTTTCGCCATGAAGCGCATACAACTCTTTTGTTTTTCTCTTGATTAAGGTAGTTTTTATTCGTCCCATGTTTTCTGTTGTTTCAAGACTTATTTATAAATATTCCTACCTTTTTTACGCTGTCAACAGATCAAACATACGTGAAGAGAAAGGAAAAAAACGAAAGGGCAAGAAGATAAAGAGAAAAAGAACTATCAAGAACCGAGGAGGAGGACCCAGTATACATTTTCGTAATATTTATATATTAAGATACATTTATGGGGACATGGTTATCTTAGTAGACCAATTCAATCTCCCCGAGGACATTTTCAAGGTTATTTTTGCGACAGAACAGCAGGAAGTTGTGGCAAAGATGCTTATGTCTTATATGTGGCAAAATGGAGGGGAAATGGGAAAAACAGAAATGGGCTTATTTGCCAATAACCTCCACGAAGGAAAGGTAATCATCAAAGAGGCCGGTAAGAGTCCATTGCAGAAGGAAGTGAACATGTCATACAACAAGCGGCAATTTTATGACAGAATTCTTACTCCAATGAGGGGCATGGGCATGATCGACTACGATCTATACACAAAAAGCTATAAGGTTTCTGATAAATTCAACAAGCTGATGATCAAGATAGGCTTGATGTGGCTGAGAGAGTGCGATAAGAAAGGAAAGTAGAAAGAAATATTTCAGATTATTATCGCCGTTAGTTGTTTTTATTTATGGTTGTTTTTCTTGATGATAGTTTTTCTGTAAAGTATTTTTATGATATTTTTTACGATACTTTTTTCTGAGAAGATGAACCTTTTTTTCGTCTTTTCCAAACTATTCCAGCAATACTGCTGCAGAGAGCAACAACAAGCACAACTGGAGCAACGATGCTGAGGAAAGAAAAGACTTTCTGAGGAGAAAGAACATGCACCGTCAGTGGCAGATCACGGGCAAATGTTGATCCACTGCTATCCGTTCCAAGAAGTGTTACTGTTCCCCGGATAGAGGTGAGGGCCACTTTTTCGAGGATAGTCTGCTCAAAAACTACGGAGCCGGTGAGATAAGAAACAAAGCTTTTTTCTTCCTGGGCTTTTCGGATGATCGTTACTTGCTGTTTTGCATCTTTCTCTAATCCTATTACAATAGGAGGAGAAAATTCGATGATAGAACCAAACTCAGAGCTAGGCTGCAATTCCAGCTTTTCGATGTTGCAATCTCCACGATTGATGATCTCTCCGGCATAAGAATCCTCCGTGATCAAGGATATTTCTTCCGGAAGAACAAGCTCTAGAACGTAATTGCAAGATATTTCTGGTTGAACATCTAATGGTACATGATCTGTTGCATCTAAGAAACTGATGATCCTCTGGCTGGAAGAACTGCTTTCAGCATCTTGACTGGCTTTTGTAGTTCCATCCTGTCCAGCTGGGGAAGATGCCCTTCCCGATCCGCTGCTACGACCGCCTCCACCACCTCCTGACGAGCCGCTCGAAGAACTGCTTGAAGAGCTTGAAGAAGAACTGCTGCTAGAACTCCCACTAGACGAGCCAGATTCAGACGAACCAGTTTCACTTTGACCCTCACCAAACAACCCATAGAGGCTAAAATGGGCAACATCAGTATAAACATAATTCTCCGTAGCGTTAACCACAGAGTCTAAAGCTTCCCACTGCTCGCTGGAGTCGTTGAAGTAATGAATCTGTAATGAGGCTTCATCTATGTTTATAAGATCTTCATCCGCATAATACATGATGATCCTTGCTGATGCCACATTAGGGATCGTTGAGTCTATCTCCAAGAATTTGTCTAATGGCTGAACATCAACTGGCAAATCTTGGTTCGTCCAATTGTATTCTATAACGATCAACGAAGAACTGTTCCAATTTTCAGAAGAATTTATCTCAAGGGCAGAACTGGTAGCGTTGTTCCTTCCCACTTCTATTTTTGATGTTCCATCATCCACGATGATCCTGCGGATCAGGCCAGTGCAGTTATGCAGAGCGCAATAATCACAGCTTACCACCTGCTCTTCAGCAAACGTTTTGTTATCGATCTCTGCACAGCTGGTTGAATCATATTGAAGCAAGGTCCTGCGTTGAAGCAAGGTATCATCAAGGGAGCATTCACTGTTATCCAGCCATAAACTCCATGAAGTGTTGACTAAAGATGGAACGCAAAAATCACAGCTGAGCTGCGTGCCATTATCTGAAGGCAAATTTAAAGATGTTCCACAACTATTTTGGTCAAGATAATATTTCAACTGCTTATTTTCAACAGAACATTCTCCCATAACTGCTGTCCAATTCTCCGCACAGGATTGAGAAATATACTGTAATTGCAACTGGTTCAACAAGGGAGAAGTAGACCCATTCGATGAAAGAGTAGCCTTGAATCTTATCTTTTCAGCAGATGACAAACTTAAGTCCTTATTCTCCGGCATGGTAACCCACAAATTTCCAGAATCGATAGAATACTGATAAGCTATCGCCTGGTCTTGAAGCTGCTCTGATGAAGAAAATAAACTCCATTGTACTAGATTATTTGGAGCAAAATCTGCTGTTTCAATTGTCGCTGATGAAGGAATGGTTGTGCTTGTTAAGCTATGTTCGGTGATCTCTATGATATTAGCTGAAATGGAATCTATCTTCATTGTAGGTGTATTCACGGAAAGATAACTTGTTACAGAAGGAATGCTTGCCAGGGTGATGTTGTACCAACCTTCTCCCCTATCATAGCTCATTGATCCATAATTGTCTGTTGTGCAAACTGTACCATAAGCGCAAAGGTATATTTGCCCGGAAGGTCCTTCTGTCACATAAATAGAAATCATATCCCCATTGTCCATCTCTTCATCAAGGATAATGCTGAGCAGTTTATTTGACGTAACTTCTTGACGATCATTATCAACAGAAGATAATCTTGAAGTCTTATCACCAGGATCGCTCCATGCCTGACTGATATCTCCACTAGAAGAAGTGATGAAATCAATCTTCGCCTTTTCCTCAACAACAAGGTTCAATGCTTTTGTAGATGAACTTAATCCAGAGAGCGTGATGTTATGCCAGGAACTGGAAGAATCATCATTATCTCCATCACTTTCATTGTCGCCATCATTTTCATCGTCTTCGTCATCGTCATTTTCACCATCGTTTTTATTGTCATCATCATTGTTATTTTCATTATCTTCTGGAGAGTACGTAACCTGGCCATAACCTGGCGCAGAGCAGACAGTTCCAGCATCACAAAGATAGATTATTCCCTCCTCACCATCCGGTATAAGCAAAGAGACAGTATCACCATTATAAATGCTGCTCGGGAAAGAAATATCAAATATGTTGCTGTCCTTTACTTCAAATTTTTCACTGTCAATAGCATTCACTTTAGAAGTCTTATCATCTGGGCTATAAAGAGCCTTGATTAGCTGATTATTTGTCGAAACGGAAGTGTTCCAGGTAGTTGTAACTGTTGTAGAGATCAGCCTTAGCTGCCCGGAAGCTGTTTCCAGTAAGGATTGATCATAAGAATAGCCATCTAGCGAGGTAAAATTCCAGTTTTTAGAGAATGTAACGTTTTCGTAAACAACTGCCCCAGTTATCCCAGAGTCCAGCTGCCGGACAAGGATGATCAGTAAGATAACAACAACGAACAAGAAAACCCTTCCTAGCCATAGTTCGTTTTTTTTATGATGCATCGTTATCTCCCCTGCTTCTCCAGATACCAAGCAGTTGCCTTCCCTATCGTATACATCCCTACTTTTCCCTGCATCTGTAATTTTAAGCAATATCTGTCAGCCGTATGCCAAGCCACCTTCAGCTGCAAAGAGATATCCCTGGTAGAGATGGGACGGGGGGAGGTCTCTTTAACTAATTGAAGAATAGCTCTTTCAATATCCCTACCAGGTATCTTTGCACTCATTTGACACGGAGATAAGCCTAATAGGATATATAAATGTTCTTATTTTAATAAGTAATATTTGATAGTAATAACTAAGAATAATATTAAGGAATAATAATTATATTATATATAATTTACTAATATTCGCAGTTATTGATAATAATCAAATTGATAATGATCATCATTTACGAGGTAAAGATATGAAAGAAAAAAAAAGAATCATTTAACCTATTAATGAACTACGGTGGCACTTAAGCCGTTGCTTTGCGCTTCTCTTCGTAAGATCTCCACTTTATCCGTCTTTTCCCAACTGAAAGTAGGCTCATTCCTGCCGAAGTGGCCGTAAGCAGCTGTCTTCTTGTAGATCGGCCGTCTTAACTGCAACTGCTCGATGATGGCCTTAGGACGGAAGTCAAAAACACGAGAGACAATCTCTGAAATCTTCTCTTCAGGGATCTTTCCCGTGCCAAACGTGTCAACCAAGATGCTGACGGGCTTAGCTACCCCGATAGCATATGCAACCTGCACTTCACACCGCTCGGCAAGACCAGAAGCTACGATATTTTTTGCCACATAACGGGCATAGTAAGCTGCCGAACGGTCAACTTTAGTCGGATCTTTTCCAGAGAAAGCTCCACCACCATGCCGACCCATGCCCCCGTAGGTATCGGCGATAATTTTCCTTCCCGTTACTCCAGCATCTCCCACAGGACCACCGATGATAAATTTTCCTGTCGGATTGACAAAATATTTAGTGTTCTCATCAACCAATCCATGACAGATAGGCTTAATGATCTTTTCAATCATATCTCTTCTGATAGTTTCTAAATTCACATCGGGGTGATGTTGAGTTGAGATAACGACCGTCTCCACCCGTTTTGGCCGACCATTTTCATATTCAACAGTAACTTGAGATTTTCCATCAGGACGGAGATACCATACTTCCCCTCTCTTTCTGGCACTAGCTAGCCGTTCCGTCAATTTGTGAGCCAACATAATCGGCAAAGGCATGTATTCTGGAGTTTCATTCGTAGCAAAGCCAAACATCAGTCCTTGGTCGCCTGCTCCTTGCTCTTCATATAAGCCCTGTCCTTCACTGACACCTTGAGAAATATCAGGAGACTGTTCGGAAAGCGCCACTAAGATCCCGCAGGTACTCCCTTCAAAGCCAAACTCCGGCTTGTCATAGCCAATGCCCAAAATAGTTTCTCTGGCTATCTTCTGGATGTCAACATAAGTAGTAGTAGTAACTTCACCAGCAACTACGACAAACCCTGTTTTTGTCAAGCATTCCACGGCAACTCTGGCTTGAGGATCCTCGGTATAGATAGCATCGAGTACAGCATCGCTGATCTGGTCACAGATTTTATCCGGGTGACCTTCCGTCACGCTCTCTGATGTAAAAAAGTAGTTTCCTTTTGTTGTCATGTTTCTTTACCTAATATATTTCATAGCCTAAAATCCTAAACACTGTAAAAACAACTTTCTACAACCTTTTTATTTTTGGAACCACAGCCTTTGGATTTTTATAACTATATCCCGAGCCACTTATATAAACTCTTTTGAACAAAATATTCGTATAGGAATATTATGGGGGTAACAATAAATGGAGGGGGAGGGGTAGAAAATATCTGATCTATCTTGCACCGAGAACAACATTCCATGGCAGTTCCGGATCCTGAAACAGATCAGAGTTACGAGCGATTCTCTCATAGAGATGGGGATCTTGTAATCTAAAGCGTTCCCTAGTGGCAGCGATGCTGAGATCACCTATCGTATCTCTAACCCAAGCCTCAATCTCATCTTGGCTTTTATGCCCAGTGCCATGGGTAGAGATGTTTAATCTTGGCTGATCCTTCCCTATCTTGTAGACTAAACGCACTTCAGCAAAATCGGCAAAGCCTTGAGCAACAACTTGATTGGCAATATATCTTGCCATCAATGTTCCCGTGCCAGAAGGCTTGCTTGAATCTTCACCCCAGGGAGCATCTTCACACACACCATAAGAACCAAAGTAATCTCCTTGTGGCTTAGCATCTCTTGATCCATCATCCGTCGCCCAGCCTCCTTGATCTTGCCATGGTCCGGCACCATTGATGACTATTTCACCATGAGTCAAATCGACGCCAGACAATCTTCCTTGCAGCTTCTTTTCTTCAGATCGGAGATAAGCAGTGACAAGAGCAGTAACATCTCTTCTTAGATGATCTAAAGAGAGACTTCCTTCATGGTTCAATGCAAGGGTAACATCAGTAACTGTTGGAGTGCCGACTGTACCTAGGTACTGTACTTCCACAGAAATTTTTCCATCTGCACGTAATCCAGGAATTGCTGCAATCCCTGTTTCTCTCCTCAACAAGTCAGGAACTTGTCCAGATGCAGAATAGATCCCATCAATAAGGTCAACCAAAGCAACAGCAAGATATCTTTCCAAAGGGAGATGATGGGGAGTATGAGCATAAGCAACAGCAATGGCCGTTCCAGAATCACCAGCACGATCATTTTTAGACAAAGCTGCTGATTGTGGCTTAAGGAACCTTGCATCAACAACTAAACCATGATCAACACCTTGGTGAACAGATCGATAATGATCACGAACAATGCCATCGATATGACCTCTTAGTACGGGAAGAACGTGGGAGGATACTTCTCCTGAAACGATCACATAAGGGTATGAACCCGAATTTTTACCATCAGGAGACATATATGATCCCGCTACCCGAATGTCACAACGGGCATTCTGGTCAATCTTTAGCGCTTGAGCTGCCAAGAGATGAGCAATGTTTGCGTCTAAGCGGTCAGGCTTTCCCCGCCTTCCTTGTTCATGGGAATGGATACGTCGTTCAAGCATGAGGCGAGGAGAAAACAAGAGTTATTTAAATCATCTTGACAACGATATTCCAATAAGAATATTTAGCCAATAGATTTATTAATGATAAGAAGAAATCTACACTAAAAAGAAGATATTATGTGGAGATACAAAGATGTATTCCTTAAAAGAAATAAAGTTGCTGCGGAAAAAGTATGACATCAACCAGAAAGAGCTAGCTTCACGCTCTGGAGTTTCACAGTCATTGATCGCGAAGATAGAATCTGCAAAAGTAGAGCCCACATTTTCGAAAGCCCAGCGCATCTTCCAAGCGCTAGAAGAGCTGAGAGATTTAGAAGAATTAAAGGCGAAGGATATCATGAAGCCGAAAGTTGTTTTTGTCAGGCCGAAAGAGAACCTCAAGGAGATCATCAAATTGATGAAGAGCAAAGGCATTTCTCAAATTCCAGTTCAAGAGAAAGAAAAGATCATTGGCATCGTCACGGAAAGGGCTATTTTACAATATGTTGTTGACCATCCTGAAAAAGCAGTTTCCCTGCGAGCAGAGGATGTCATGGAAGATACCCCGCCAATTGTTTCCCTAACCACGGGACAGAAAACTTTGCTGGAACTATTGAGAGATTATCCCATCGTGCTAGTAGCTGAAAAAGGGGAGATAAAAGGGATCATTTCTAAGGCAGACTTGTTGGGAAAGATAGAGTGATTATAGAAAGTTAAAAAAAGTATCAGCAAGAATTAATCCTCATCGTCCATCGCTTGAAATGCCAAAATATCTTCGGTATTTAATTTCTGCCGCTTCTTGATTTTTTCCTTGACTTCAGCAGTCCTTTCCTGCGCGAAACTTTGCTTGATCTTCTTCTCTTTATCTTCAAATACTTTAGAAAGCTTTTGGATATCCTGCTGAGCATCATCTAATTGCCTCTTGACAGCATGATATTCTTCTTTAAGACGGAGATGCTCCGTTTCCAAGGGCTTGATTTGATCACGGATGGCTTTGAGATCTTCATACACCTTATTCACTTCCTGATGCTTCTGCTGGGAAGCGTCAGCCTTTTCCTGAAGAGAATGATGCGAGTGCTGCGCTTCTTTCCTTTTTTGGATGAAACCTGAAGCAGCTGTCTTACGCTCCTTCCACTGCTGGTCCAGCGCTTCTATTTTCTTATATTCTGCTTTTAATTCCTTCACTTTCTTGGTTAGCTGCTTCTCCTTATCAAAGCTCATGACTTCTGTTTCAAGATGCTCTTCCATCTTTCGGATCAGCATTTTGATCTTGCCAGGAGGCATCTGCTGGCTCTTGTTATTATCATTATAATTATTGTAATTTTTGTAATTTTTGTAATTTTTGCGATCAGAAGAAGGTGCTGGTAAAGGGTTATTCGTACCAAACTGCTTTAAGGCATCGGATTTTTCTCTAACTTCCTGGTTCAGCTTGTTCCGTTCCTCTTTTATGCCCTTCACTTCCTGCGTCAGGAGATCACGCTCTTTCTTGAGAGAATTCATCTGGTCAATCTTCGACCGGATCTGCTCGCGAAAAGCCTTCAGCTTCTGAAAGGATGCTTCTTTCTGTACATAAAGGTCATGCAATGTAGAACGCAGCTGAGCTACTTCTCTCTTTTTCTGATGGAACCCTTCTTTCAATCCGTTATCTGTATCATTCATAAAAGTCAATAAGATAAAAAGGAAAAAAATGATGAAGGAAAAACCTTCACTTGCGAAACTTAACCAAACAGAGCGCCTAATCCGGCGGCAGCTGATTCTTCAGCTTTCTTGCTATCTGCTGCTGGCTTTTCTTCCTTTTTCTTATCCTCTCCACTTTTCCCTGAAGCATGATCTGCAGCAGCGGCAACTGGTGCAACGACGGCAGCTTTTTTGATAGCTTCATCGATATTCACTCCTTTAAGAGCAGCAACAAGAGCTTTCACTCTTGCTTCGTCGGCATGCGCACCTGCAGCCTTCAAGACAGCTTTGACAGCGTCTTCGGTAACTTCTTTGCCTGCTTTATGCAGCAACATCGCAGTATAAATGTATTCCATTTTATTTTCCTCCAACTTACAAGTTTGCTTCTTTTTTAACAGCAAGGGCCTGCTGTTCAGATCTTGCTAGGATCTCATCACGAGTTTCCTCAGTTAAGATCCCAGCTTCTACGCCAACAGCTTTCGCTTCCCTGAAAGCTTTTTGTACTAGTATTTCAGTAGTTTCTGAACATAAATAGCCTATCTCGATAGCCAAGTTCATGGCTTCCCGAGCAGACTGGGTAAAGTTATGAGCATATTCCTCTTCATCCACCCTAAGATCTTTAGCGCTGAAGACGACGCCTTGTTCCCAGACAGCAACCAGATCCAAGCCAATTTCCATAGGCTTGATGTCTAATCGCTTTAAGGTTTCAGCAAGCTTGCCGCTGATCGTAGCTCCTTCTTTAGCCACGATAACATCGGTGATGATAGCAAGTTTTCCGTTCTCTACTTTTGTCTTGATTCCAACCGCAGCTAACTCGGAGATGATCGGACCAGGAGCAAAGCTTGTTGCTCCCGCTTTCACTTCGATATCTTTTGGAGCGATCTGACCGGCTTTAGCTGAAGCTTCAGACTTATTTTTCTGGATTATGGAAGATAAGGCAAAGGGATTTCCCTTCGTGAACAATAGAGCAGGCATACCTTTTAATTTTTCTTTCAGCTTCTCGATGCCCGGTTTCTTAGAGTCATGTAAGGCTCTCTCCAATAATCTTTTACGGCTGACGGCAAGCACGACGCCTTCCTGCATCAGCATCTTTCTCATCTTCTGAAACTGGGGAGCAGGAAGATTCTGAAGATTGACGATACCGACTACCGGATACTCTTGTACTGATACCGTCAGCTTTTGTACAAAATCTTTTTTCTTTTCGCTCACCATCTTATATTTTCACCGGCTTGCTCATCGTTAATTTCAAGGAAGCATTCTTGACATTTTGCTGTTCATTAGGAACATGCTTCAATACTGCTTGATAGACTGCTAAAATATTTTCTATGATGACGTCATCAGCCTGGTCTTCTTTGCCGACGATCAATTGGAAGTTCGTGGCCTTCTTCGCTGCTAGCCTTACCGTAGAGACTAATTTCTTCTTCAGCGGCTCTAAGTTAGCAGTGGGAGGGACGACACATCCAAGCTTAGGGTTGGGCATCTTTCCTTTCGTTCCCAGAACTTTACCGAAGATGGTAGCAACTTGAGTCATGAGGTTCGCTTGAGCGATAAAATAATCATATTCTTCAGCCAGCTTTTTCACGAGTTTTTTATCTTTGTACTTATGGAAGTCAACTTCCTTGATGACCAGCTCACAATTCTTGCCGGCGTTGTCCGCCAATTGCTGGTCACAGAAGCAGGCAACTTTTACTTGCCTTCCTTTTGGATGAGGCATAGTGACAAAGAAATCGAGAGGGTTCGTTTTAATATCTATATTCTTTAAGTTGATGACGAGATCATAAGATTGGGAGAATTTCTTCTTCGGCTGCTTCTTCAGTTCTGCTAATGCCTTTGTTACTTGCTCTTTATCCATATGATGTAACCTCCTACCTGATACCTAACTTCCGGTAGTATGTTGGTTTTCTTCTTAGGATAAGAGGTTATTTATAAAGATTTCTCTCTCCCATGCGATATACCTCTCATGCCCCATATTTGCCATCCTATCGCTAGCAGCTATTAGGAAATTCCTAATAGTTGAATTTTGAATAAAACATAAAGAAATGATTAACGGAAAACAAAGAGTCTTCTTTCACATCTCACCCAAATATCTTCTCTAAGAACCCTTTGCTGGGCTTTTCTTCCTTCAGCTGCTTTATGAGATCAATCTGTTTCTTCGTCAGATGTTGAGGTATTTCTACATGCACCTTGACCATCTGGTCGCCAGAATAATGGCCACGGACATTGGGCATGCCTTTATCTTTCATCCTCAAGATAGTTTCTGACTGGGTGCCAGATGGAATTTTTAATTTAGCCTTTCCATCAATGGTCGGAACCTCCAAGTCATCACCTAAAGCGGCCTGAGTAAAGGAAATAGGGACAGTAAGATGTAGGTCATCTCCCTGGCGGACAAAATAGTCATGCTTCTTGATGTGAATAATAATATACAGATCACCATTCATCCCGGAAGACGAGCCCACTTCGCCTTCTCCCGGCACGCGCAAGCGCATTCCTTCTTCCACGCCAGGAGGTATCGTCACTTCAATCTTCTTCCTTCGTCGTACAACACCTTCACCGCCACATTCTGAACAAGAATCTTGCGGCAATTCTCCTCGACCCTTACAATAAGGACACGGACCAGATTGCTGGAACATGCCAAAAGCAGTACGCTGCACTCGTTTCATATATCCTGAACCTTGGCAATGATGGCAGGACTCAAAAGAATTTGCGCCTTTCCCATGGCAGCGGGAACATTCTTCTAATTTATTGAGGGGGATCTCCTTCTCTAAACCTTTAAATGCTTCTTCTAGAGAAATTTCTAATTCATAGCCTAAATCTGCCCCTTTTCTTGCTCTGCTTCCTCTTCTGTCAGACTCTCCGCCAAACAACTGATCAAAAATATCATCAAAGTTACCTTGGCTGCGAAAAATGTCAGAAAAATCAAATCCTTCAAAGCCCCCTTGGCCGCCTTGGAAAGAGGAAGAGCCATATTGGTCATATTGCTGGCGCTTCTTATCATCACCTAAGACAGAAGCAGCTTCATTGATCTCTTTAAACTTCTCTTCGTATTCCTTTTTCTTGTCCTCTGGAGCTCGATCAGGGTGATATTTTAAGGCAAGCTTCTTGTACGCTTTCTTGATCTCTTCCTTCGTAGAGCCT
>Ga0209541_10004703_pt1 | contig 24128 bp, 31 predicted proteins | sample RifCSPlowO2_01_FD_184027 | JGI IMG/M metagenome (GOLD analysis project Ga0209541, IMG submission 184027) | Groundwater microbial communities from Rifle, Colorado - Rifle CSP2_plank lowO2_0.1 (SPAdes) (version 2) | ecosystem: Environmental > Aquatic > Deep subsurface > Groundwater | place... | reverse complement strand
CAAGACGAGAGTGACATTTTGCTTGTTTGCTACAGCATTCTTTCTTTTTATCATCAATTTATAGTGCCTGACAAAACAATTTATATTAATGTCTCACCCAAAATTGCAATTGAGAGATTGAAGAAAGCCCGTCACATACCGGATATTTATGACAAGATTGAGAAACTTGAAAAGATTTCTGCGGGATATGATTGGCTGATTAAAAAATTTCCCGAAGAATTTGTTATTATTGATGGAACAAAGCCCGTTGAAGAAGTCTCGCAAGATCTATTCGAGCAAGTAAAAAATCTAAAATAACTCCTTGAAAATACTTAATACTTAATACATAATACTAAAGATTAGCTACTAGCAACTAGCTACTAGCAACTAGCTAATATGATTTTAGGCCCTGCAAAACTACTCGAATTAGTTCGAAAGCTTAAATTAGTTGAGAATTTAGCGGAGCGGGAATTGACTAATCCTGAGGGAGCAGGGTTTGATCTGAGGCTTGGAGAAGTTTATAAAATTTCAGGCAGCGCTTTTTTGGGTGAAACGGATAGGAAAACTCCGAGTATAAAACTTGTTCAAAAATACAAGAATGGTGAGAAAAGAAAGATAAAAATAAATCCTGGAGATTTCTACCTTGCGACAACAATTGAAACCGTCAGTACTCCTCAAAATCTAACGATAAATTTTAAGCCTCGAACTACAACTTTTCGTTCCGGTCTATTTCTTAGAACCGGAAATGTTGCGCCCGGCTATTGTGGGAAATTGACATTCGCAATTAAAAATGAAGGACCGATAATAGTTGAAATTGAGATGGGTGCAAGAATTGTTCACGCGCAGTTTGAAGAAGTGAAGGGTGGTGGGTCATTGTATCGCGGACAATGGCAAGGCGGCCGCGTAACCACTAAGAAGAAAGAAAAACAAGTTTAAAATTCAAAGTGCAAAGTTCAAAATTACAATTCAAAGTTGAAAATTTTAAACTAACAACTGCAATTTTTAACTTTAAACTTTAAACTTTTAACTATGAAAAAGAGGCATCCAGAATACCAATACCTAGATTTGCTCCGGGACATCATGAAAAATGGGGTAGTGAAGCCTGTTTTTAATAATCCCGGAGTTACAATTACGAGTGTTTTTGGCAGACAGATGAGATTCGATTTATCTAAGAGTTTTCCCCTTCTTACAACTAAGAAATTATTTACCCGCGGAATTATCGAAGAACTTCTGTGGTTTATAAAAGGCGATTCGAATATCAAATATTTAGTCGATCGTAATGTTCACATTTGGGATGAGTGGGCTTATAAGCCGTACAAAAGTCAAAAGTTGCTTACGCAGGAGGAGTTTATCCAGAAAATAAAAGATCTGCCGGCGGATAACCCATTCGTCAAAAAATGGGGGGATTTGGGGAACGTGTATGGGGTGCAGTGGAGGAGGTGGGGGACTTCAGACGGGAGAACTATAGATCAACTTTCATGGGCAATTGAAAAATTAAAAAAAACCCCAACTCGAAAACACATTATTGTTTCCGCATGGAATCCTGAGTTTATTTATGAGATGGCGCTTCCCGGAAAATCAATGGCTCTTCCTCCTTGTCATACCCTATTTCATCTGGATGTTCGAAAGAATAGACTTTCACTTCATTTATATATGCGAAGCGCTGATTTTTTCCTTGGTGTCCCTTTTAATATCGCAAGCTATTCACTTCTGGCCATGATGCTTGCTCAAGTAACGGGATTAAAAGTGAGTGAGTTTATCTTGACTTTTGGCGATGTTCATCTTTACAGCAACCACTTCAAACAAGTTCGCGAACAATTGAAGAGGAAACCTCGTCCTTTTCCCAAGATGAAAATAAATCCAAAAGTAACGAATATTGATGATTTCAAAATCGAAGATTTTGAACTGATTGGCTATAATCCCTATGACTCGATAAAAGCTCCGGTTACAGTGGTCGGCGGCTTCTAAATCCGAATTTACACGAATGTTTAGTCCGAATGCATCCAAATAGTTTAGAATAGAATTATGCCTCGTATAGTTCAAGCAGAACTTTCTTACCAAATAATGGGGATTTTATTCTCGGTTCATACTGAATTAGGGAATAGATTTCAAGAGAAATATTACCAAAGAGCAGTAGAAGAGGGATTAAAGGATATTAAGCTAAAATTCGAAAAGGAGCTACGTGTAGATCTCGAGTTTAATGGCAAGAAGATAGGTAAATATTTTTTAGATTTTCTTATAGAGAATAAAGTAGTTCTAGAAATTAAGGCCGTTCCCGATCTTCGACCAAAAGATTTTAAACAGGTTTTAGCCTATCTGATAGCAAATAATTTGGAATTAGGAATTCTTGCTAATTTCCGAACAGATAGGTTAACATATAAAAGAATTTTGAACTCCAAATACCAACCGAAGTAAAACTGACTATTCGGGTTAATTCGGAGTAAGAATTCGAATGTATTCGTATGAGGATTTCGATGATCGCTGCTATCGGGAGGAATCGGGAATTGGGGAGGGGGAATAAATTAATTTGGCATATCCCCTCAGATATTAAAAGATTCCGAGAACTTACAAACGGGCATCCTATTATAATGGGCAGAAAAACGTATCAATCGATTAATCGATTACTTCCCAATAGGACAAACATTATTGTTTCGCGCGATCAAAATTATAAAGCAGAAGGTGCGCTTGTTGCTAATTCGATCGAGGAGGCTATCGAAAAAGCAAAACTTGAACATGGTTCGGAAGAAGTTTTTATAATCGGCGGCGCACAGATTTATTCACTAGGTATGCAACACGCCAATAAATTGTACTTAACAATAATCGAGGCAGAAGAGTCCTCTGCAGATGCCTTTTTTCCGGACTATGCTGAGTTTAAAAAGGTAGTTTTTCGACAGAAAGGCGAGGAAAACGGCCTCAAATTTGAGTTTGTAGACCTAGAGCGGTAAGTTACTTTTTGGAGGCGATTACATTAAGCCAGTCCGATTCAAGCGGCTTAAAGGGCTTTCTAAAAAGATAATCCCAGTGCCTGCCATCAAAAGACCCTCCATGTGTTTCAATTTTTGTAAATCCTTCGTTTTTTAAAATCGATTTAATTCGCGCCTCATCCGTATAAGCCATAAGACTGTTTCTAATCCCCGACCACTTCCATCTTTTGCCATCGGACGCAAGTATAGCAAACGTCTTAAGTATCGTTCTGTTTCTGTCTGGTTTGTCATAAAACTGGATGAAGCAGTATTCCCTTATAAGTTCATCATTTACTGGAACGAAATTAATGTTCCATATTCTTCCTTTGGTCTTTAAAACTTTTTCAAAGTTGGTAGTTTGAAAAACCATAACGCCGTCATCCGAAAGACTCTCTGCCATTCTTTTAATAAGTTGCCGATAATTTTCTGGATTATGAGAAAGTGCATTGCCCATAACAAGAATTGCATCAAATTTAATATCCATTTCGTAAAGGTAATCTTGAGTATCTTTATTCCAAAAGTGCACGTTGCCATATTGCTTACTTGATAATCCTACTTTCCTGCGGTTTGCCTCAACAATCATTGGGTGGCTTCTATCTGTTCCAACTACAACATATCCCCTTTTCGCAAGTTCAATCGAATAATCCCCAGTTCCGCAACCGACATCCAGGACCGTTTTTACCTTATGTTTTTCAAGCAGTTTTATTAGATCTGGTATTTCCTTTTTTAGTCTGTCTTCCCAATCAACTGTAGAATAGTAGGTTTTTGATAAAAAATCGTTATAGTCTTCATTCTCTGTAAATAGAAGTTTCCCACCAATCAAACTTCTAAAAATATCGCCTTTTGAAACAATACCAACGAGCCTACCTTCCTCATCCACAATTGGAAGTCTTCCTATATCGCGAACTTTCATTAGCGATTGTGCGCGAAGAAGCGGCGTATTAAGCTTAACCGTTGTTAGTTTTTTACTCATAATTTGTGAGACGGGAAGCGACATTATTGCAGAGGCTTTTTCTTCCATTGCTTCAAAGTTGGTTTCGTGTACTGTATCTTCAACCAGTTCTGAAATAGTCGGGAAGAATTTTTGAAGAATATCGTTCTCAGTAATCATTCCTACCAATTTTTTACCTTCAACAACGGGAATTCCATTTACGCCGCGGCCAAAAATAAGGAGCGCTACTTTTTCTACTTTATCGTTTGGACCTACATAGTCAACCTGTTTTGACATTACATCAGACACTTTCATAATTAAGAGTTTCCTTCGTGGAGATTATAACATAATTCAGTATGATTCGGCTAATACTTAATCTGGATAATCGCTGTCGTCTGAAACTTGCGTTTTTGAACGAAGTTGGCCTTAAAGTTCTACTCCTGTTTTTTCAAGAAATCCTGCCCATTCAGGTTGATCAAATCCAAGGTGATCTAATGCCCTGGGTCTTGCTCGCTCATAATTAGAAAGGGAAACCCTCATTGGTTGAATCCATCTTCCGTTATTTATCTCTCTTGCGGGTCCATGCCCCTCGAATCCAAGCAGGCTTAAAAGGCGAAAATTTCTTGCCGCATCCACGTCTACATAAATACTTCCTCTTACCTCTAGAGCTGGAAACCCGTCGTATCCGCTATATTTATAAAAACCCGTATCTAAAACTTCAAGGGAAAAGCCAAGTCCTATTTTCCTCCCTAAAAGCTCAGGGGCCACAAGGAGTCTTTCCAAACCCATAGTTCTTGACTTCTGAATATAAGATACCCCCCTTGCTCTGAGTCTTGTATTAGCAATCATCATTCCTCTATTATTTATTGCTTTAAGAAAAATACTATCCTCTGGTTTTGTATCTCTCCCTTCATCGTCTTTCCGTCCTGTATAATAGTCAATATACATCGACATTAGGTTTGGACCACGGTAAAGAGCTTCGTCCCCGCCCTCCAGTTGGTATACGTGTCTTGCCACCTCTGGATGTCTTGCCCATCGCATAGTTTCTACAATATCGGAATCAGTTATGGGGTTTGGATCACTCGGATCATGCGGTAATACATCGGCTATTTTATGGGCGTCAAGAAGAAGTAGGTCTTCTGGGGGCTGTATGGCTCCGTCATTTCTCCACCTCTCCGAAGTCTCTTCCGGTTTCCTCTTCCCTCTAAGAAAAGTAAAAAGACTAAGACCAGCTCTTTCCCCCTTAGAATCAGGAACCGGTTGAGAACTTCCTTCCCCGGAACCTAGTGGTAATCCGATGCGGCGACTTGGGTATTCTGCATTCATAACTATTAAAAACCATCGCTCTTTAGCGGTTTTGTAAATGGCTATTATATATTATCTATGGGCTATTGTAAAGTAAAATCGGTAAAAGAATCTGTATTAATTCTTACGTTTCTAGCCCTGAGCCTAAACGAGAGGAAAACTTGAAGCAAATTGTTTGACTTCCGAAGCAATTTTTAACAGCCTTCTGTCTTCGGACAGTTCTTTTTTAAGACTGGAAAAATATTTCGAACGATCCTCTTTTTTAGCCGGTAGTTTTGTATTTTGAACCTGTTCGATGACCATTTTAAACCATTCAGATATTTTAACCATTTCTTTCTCGTTCATTCCGCGGGTTGTAATGGCAGGTGTCCCAAGCCTAATCCCCGAAGGGTAGAAGGGAGGCATGTTGTCATTTGGAACTGCATTTTTGTTGACAACAATATTTGCGACTTCTAAGGCAAAGGCGGCAATTGCGCCATTGACGCCTTTATTTCGAAGATCGATTAGTATCAAATGATTATCTGTTCCACCGGAAACGAGTTGAAAACCATTTTTGATCAAAAATTTCGCTAAAGCCTTTGAGTTGAGGACAATTTGTTTTGCATATTTTTTGAATTCGGGGGCGGAAGCTTCTTTCAAAGCCACAGCTATCGCGGCAGTTTGATTGTCATGCGGTCCCCCCTGAAGTCCCGGAATAATTGCTGAATCTATAAGCCTTGGAAGATCGGGATTTTTCGCAAGGCCCTTATCGGTTACCATAATTAAAGCGCCACGCGGGCCTCGCAGGGTTTTATGAGTAGTAGTCATTACGATATGAACATAAGGAATAGGACTCGGATGAGCTCCACCAACAATAAGACCTGCGATATGAGAAATATCTGCTAGGAGATATGCCCCCGTTTTATCGGCAATTTCACCAAAGCGTTTAAAATCAATGATTCTCGGATATGCAGTGTAGCCACAGACAATAATGTCGGGCTTTTCTTGTATTGCTTGCTTTTCAATCTCATCAAAATCTAGGCGACCGTCTTTCCCTAGGTTATACAAAACAGATTTAAAGAATTTTCCGGTAATCGATGTTTTTTGCCCATGAGTTAGGTGGCCGCCTGAGGCAAGATCAAGACCCATAATCTTGCCCTTGAGGGGCTCAAGCAACGCAACATATACCGCAAGATTTGCAGGACTTCCTGAAAGAGCCTGGACGTTAACGTATGGGACTCCGAACAATTTTTTTGCTCTATTTTGTGCTAATATTTCGACTTCATCTGCTATTTTATTACCTTGATAATAGCGTTTTTTTGGATACCCTTCAGAATATTTGACATTTAAAATTGAACCAAGAGCTTCAAGTACCGCTTTCGAAGGGTAGTTTTCAGAGGGAATCATTTCGAGCACTTCCCTCAAGCGTTTTTCCTCGGCGAGGACGAGTTTATAAATTTCGGGGTCGGTTTGCTTGAGGTTTTTCATGACGATATTATAGCATTTTATTTTCCGAATCTTCTCTGTCGCCGTTTATATTCTTCGATTGCAAAATCTATATCGGATGTTGTCATTTCAGGAAAATGTTTGTTTAAAAAGAGTAGCTCTGAATAGGCAGCTTGCCAGATCATGAGTCCTGAAATTCTCATTTCTCCACTCGTTCGAATAATAAGGTCAGGGTTGGGGTAGGGTTGACCCCTTGTATCTAAAAAATCATCAAAGTTTTCCTCGCTTAAACCTTTAACTTTTAACTTTGAACTTTTAATTTTTTTGATTGTGCGAAGTACTTCGTCTCTACCACCATAATCAAATGCAATATTTAAAATATTCCTTGTAAAATTACGGGTTTTTTCCTCTCCGTTCTTAATTCTTTTAAGTAAAAATTCCGGAATTCTATCTTTTCTTCCTAAATGAATCACGCGAACTTCATCCTTGACCGCCTCATCTAAAAACTTATCAGTCATTTCAGCATATAATTTCATCAGATATGAAACTTCTTCTTTTGTTCTTGTCCAATTTTCTGTTGAGAAGGCCCAAAGAGTCAAAGTGTGAATTCCAACATCTCTTGCGTATTTAACGATTTTTCTGGCCGCTTCAAAACCGCGTCTGTGGCCTTCAAGAGTAGGAAGCCCGTGTTCGCGTGCCCAACGCCGATTTCCATCCGGGATAATTGCTATGTGATTAGGGGTAGGGTTCATGGAGAATAATTTTAGCTCAAAAGGGGTTTATTTGCAAAGTTTTTGAGAGATCTGTGAAAGTATTATTGTAAGTTGTGATTCAACGGGCGCTTGATAATAATCGGAAGGAGTGGACGCGACATTTTTCATTAGGTTTTGTAGCCTATCATTAAATTTAGCATCAGAGGTATCTACATAGGCGATTGTAAAAATCCTAACCCCTGCATTTTTGATTTCAGCGGCAACTTGGGTCGGATCCTGTTCTTCCGCAAAACATCGACACTCACCAGGCGGCCTATTTGGAGACTGACCACAGATGGGACCATTTATTCCTCCTGGACAGGCCTCGTTCGTGGCGCGTGTTTCGGGTATCCCGTCAGAGATAAAGATAAGGTTAAATCTATAATTGGAAAACTTTTGCCCTGCCTCTAAGAGCTTTTGTTTGACGAAATTCATTGCATCTTTAGAGTGAGTTCCGCCCACCGGCGTCATTGATTCGATGCTGCTCTTAAATTGGCTTTTTACGTCTTTATACAAAGAGATAGGAACCAGTTCCCGATAACCTAAAGGTGGACGTCCTTCAGGAGAGCTATAGATTTGAAGACCTATTATTCCGCTATCAGGATAGCTTGACGAGAACGTACTCATTCCCTTCTTAAGTTCGGGCATTTTTTGCCCAAATTCCATGGATCCAGAATTATCGACCAGAAAGTCCACTACGGCAATGGATGCGCATTCCTTAAAAGGGAAGGTTTCAAGCTGTAGCGACTTTTTTTCCTGCGGAGGAGTTATAGAGGTATCGGGGATTGCCTCGCGAGCTGGAGACGTTAAGCCTGGAGGCTTTGGGAAAACGCCTCCTGCCAAAAGTATTGCTCCAAGCGTAATTAGTACGATAATAAAGAATATGCTGATAGATCCTCGAATCATTTGCATAGAGTAGTTTTATTGTAAACCAGAGGAAGCATTGCGTCAACACTGCCATTCTGCTATAATCCCTTTATCTTTGCACATTCGATAGATGTTCTGTCCGCCAGCTGGCGGAAGTTTCGAATGGAGGTACAAGAACTATGCGAGAAGTTACTTTAGAAGAACTTTTAGAAGCCGGTTGTCATTTTGGACATCAGGTAAACAGGAGAAATCCAAAAGCAGACGTCTTTATTTTTGAGAGTCGTTCCAATATCCACATTATTAATTTAGAAAAAACTCGCGAAGGATTAGTTGCCGCGGGCAAATATCTCTTGGACTTATCTTCAAAAACCGGATACGTTGTTTTTGTAGGCACAAAGCGCCAGGCAAAAGAGATCGTACGCGAAGGGGTTGAGAGAGCCAGGCAGGCGGGCAGCAAAGGAATATTCTACGTTACCTCGCGTTGGGTTGGAGGAACATTAACCAATTTTTCCGAGGTTTCAAAAAATTTCAAGAAACTTTCGGAGCTTAACGAATTTATAGAAAATCGCGAGCAAAAATATACAAAACGCGAGATTGTTTTGTTCACCCGTGAGAGGGATAAACTGAATAATCTTTATGAAGGCATTGCCGATATGGATAGAGTTCCGGATGCGTTGGTAATAATTGGCACGCAGCTTGAGACTACGGCAGTGAGAGAAGCAATGAAAAACAATGCAACAACGGTTGGGATTGTTGACACAAATGCCGACCCAACAATTATTGATTATCCGATTCCCGCAAATGACGACGCAGTCGGTAGCATTAAATTAATCACGAGTTACTTGGTTGACGCATGGATCGAAGGAAGCAAGGTTCGGAATAAGGAAGAAGAAACTAAGAAGAAGGAAGAAGCGAAATCCAATAAGAAACAAGAAGCAAAAACCGAAATTAAGATAGAATTTTAACTCATGACGGTATCACTAGATTTAATAAAACAATTACGGGATAAGACTTCTGCTGGGGTAGCTGACGTGAGGCAGGCATTGGAAGACTCGAAAGGTGACTTAAAGCGTGCCGAAGAGTTGCTTCGTAAAAAAGGCTTCGAAAAAGCGGCCAAAAAGGGCGACCGAGTAACAAACGCAGGGCTAATAGAATCTTATGTTCATCAAGGGAGAGTAGGGGCTCTTGTTGAAGTTGCGTGCGAGACGGATTTTGTTGCAAGGACAGATGAATTTAAAACCTTAACACATGAGATTGCAATGCAAGTCGCATCTATGAACCCCAAAGATAATTCGGCGCTATTGAAACAGGAGTATATCCGCGATCCTTCAAAAACAATTGCCGATCTAATAAAAGAAGCAATCGCAAAACTTGGCGAAAACATAACTGTTGGGAGATTTTCAAGATTCGAACTGGGGAAATAATTTATGAGTGTTGGGAAAGAGGTAACCTTTGTTGTTGAAAATCCTTTTTGTACTGCACGAAGCTCCCTTCAGCACACTATGACCTCGGAACAAAGAGCAGAATATTCAGCGATAACATTTGAACTAGGAAGGCAGATTTTAGAGTCAAGAAAACAGTTTGGAAATATAGTAACAGTTCTATCACGCAGGAAAATATAAGTTGTATAATCAGATAATCTATGTTTGTGACAATTATTGCGTTCATATTAATTCTTTCAGTCCTCGTCTTGATTCATGAGCTAGGACATTTTCTATTTGCTAAAAAATTCGGAATAAAAGTTGAAGAGTTTGGATTTGGATTTCCGCCGCGAGTATTTGGTAAAAGAATTGGCGAGACTTTATATTCAATTAATCTTCTGCCGGTTGGAGGCTTCGTAAAACTTTATGGTGAAGACTCAGCGGGCGGAGGATCAGTTAAAAGTTCAAAGTTAAAAGTTAAAAGTTATGATTTAAAACGAGCTTTTTACGCACGTCCTGCATGGCAGCGCGCAACAATAGTTTTGGCCGGAGTAATTATGAACTTTTTGCTCGCGGTTGTTCTAATCTCTTATCTTTTTTCAGCTCATGGAGTGGCGATCCCCACAGAAAATATTCGCGTAGTTGAAATAGTTCAAAATTCGCCTGCCGCGGCCGCAGGGATTCAAAAAGGAGACGAAATTATAACGATTGACGGCAAAAGAATTACGCAAACATCGGACTTTGCAAAAATCGCAAAGACAAAAGCAGGGCAACCAATCAATCTAAAACTTGAGCGCAATGGAAAAGAGCTCGATGTTCGGATAACTCCACGAACAAAGGTTCCCGAAGGTCAAGGACCAATTGGTGTTGCAATTTCAAATATTGAAGTCAAAAAATATCCATGGTATTCGGCGCCTTTTTTTGGAACCCTTGAAGCAATTAAGTTTTCATTCGTGATCTTACAGGGACTTTCTGAGATGGTTATTAATCTTGTGATTTATGGAAAGAGCCCAACTGGCATTGCCGGACCGGTTGGAGTAGCACAGTTAACAGGACAGGCAGTGTCGTATGGTATTGTTGCAACTTTATGGTTTGTTTCTCTTCTGTCTTTAAACCTTGCCGTTGTTAATGTTTTACCGATTCCGGCGCTTGACGGCGGCCGTCTGTTTTTCATATTGATTGAACTTGTAACCGGCAAAAAGATTAGCCCGCGCCATGAGGCAATGGCTCACGCAATAGGTCTTGCCGTATTGCTTGCCCTAATATTGTTTATAACTTTTTTTGATATAGTTCGAGTTCTTTCCGGCCAAAGCCTACTTCCCAAAATGTAGCCTTGACACAATAGGCGTTATAAGTTATTATGCTATCGTATGGCGCCAGTCGAAAGTTTTTCTCCAAAAGATATAGATTTTCATGATGAGCTTATGCCTGCCGTAGAAAAAGTAGTACAACCTTGTGGAGTAATTAGAATAAATCAAGGAAAAGACGCTCAGACAGCTGAGGAATATATAATTTATACAATTGGTCCGGACGAAGAACATGCTATAGCTGTGGTTTTGATAGGCGATGATACTTCAGCCCCTCATAGATTGGAGGATTTGGGCACTGGCGTAGGACCACATAGGTTGATAGCTCCTCAAGACATTATTGATGCCACGAAAAAAAGAATTAAATAGTCTTCGTTCTAACCTTCAACAGCCATAACTTCAGAAATTCTCAATGGTTCTTATCTTCTGTCATTTATGATACTATTTAATGTGGACCGTGGAACAGTCCACGGGGTTATCCATGAGAAGGTATAAATCTTTAACAAAAGAAGACATATTCGAGGCTCTTAATGAGGTTCGAGATGCGTTTCTGGCCGCTAAAGACGGTAAAGAAGTTGATGAGATTATGAGTTTTATGTTAACTACCGAAGAAAAAATCAAGTTGGGGAGAAGAGTATTGCTGGCAAAGTATTTAGAGTTAGACATGACGCTTTTTGAGATTCGGAAAATGTTAAAAATAGGTAAATCTACAATACAATTTGTAACGCGTCGAGCGCACCTCCACCCATTAGGTTTAGAATTGATAAGAAAAAGGGGCAGGAAAGTAGAAGATGAATATCAAAGGCGGAAATTTAGGGAGGTTGGAGGTTCGCAGTTAGTTTTCAAAAGAAAAGAATACACAGGCTTCAGGAGAAAAGACGTTAAACGTTAATTTCCTCAATTGAACCGTGGAACAGTCCACGGGGGTCACGGATAAAGTACATTAATTTCGATTGCTTATTGGTAGTATTTTTGATATTCTTGTAATCAGTTTTTAATTACTTTTATGGATAGTATTGTTTCAAATGTACGGCAAAAGATGCAGAGGGCCTTGGATGTTTTGAGGGAGGATTTTGCGACGGTGAGAACTGGAAAAGCGTCGCCCTCGCTTGTCGAAAACGTAGCCATAAATGCTTACGGCGGAACATCGCCTCTTAAGGTTTTGGAACTTGCCACTATTCATATAGAAAATAACAATACAATAGTTATTAATCCATTTGATAAATCGATAATCGCTGAGATTGAGAATGGAATCGCAAATGCAAATGTTGGTCTTAATCCAATTGTAGATCGTGAGGTTTTAAGGATCAACCTTCCTCCCTTGACCGAGGAACGTCGAGAAGAACTTGTTCGTCTTATAAAACAAAAAGCAGAGCAGGGAAAAGTTATGCTTCGTCAGGTAAGGCACGAGGGCATGGAAGATGCAAAAAAACAAGCCGAAGGTCAAAGCATCTCAGAAGATGAAGTAACGCGAATTGAAAAGGAAATTCAAAAATTGACAGATGAATTCTCAGAGAAAGTAGATCTATTGGCAGACGAAAAAGAGAAAGAATTGATGACGTTATAGGAAATTGCTAAATTGTTACATGGCTATATTGTTCCCTCACCTTAATCCTCTCCCGAAGGGAGAGGAAACAATAGAACAATACAGCAATACAACAATATGACTTATGAAATTGCCGAAGGCACTCGAACGTGTGATTGAGAGTTTTGAGAAATTGCCGGGAATCGGTCCCAAGACCGCGCAGCGACTTGCTTTTTATTTACTTCATGTTCCGCAGTCAGATCTTGATGAATTCGGGGAAAATTTAAAAAACCTCAAAAATCAAACAGTCCTTTGTTCGACCTGCTTCAACATTGGAGAATCTGACCCCTGTTTTATTTGTTCGGATCCGAATCGTGATAATTCAACCATCTGTATTGTCGAAGATGCACTAGATTTACTCGCTATCGAGCGAAGCGGAAAATATAAGGGAGCTTACCATGTGTTGCATGGAGTGATTGATCCCCTTAACAGTATTGGTCCTGAAGACATTTATTTGCCGCAGCTGATTGTTCGTATCAAAGATCCAAAATCCAAGATCCAAGAATTAATATTGGCGACTAATCCAACAATGGAAGGAGAAGCAACAGCCCTCTATATAGTTCGAGAGCTTGGAAAGGACAAGAAGGGTTCAAACGGGGTAAAAATTACCAGAATCGGCCGAGGTTTGCCGATTGGTTCAGATATCGAATATGCTGATGAAGTAACAATAGAACGCGCGCTTGAGGGCCGCCGCGAATACTCGTGATTTGGTCCGTTGACAATTGCTGTCTTCTTTTGTTATATTCACTTCCATTATGATAGGAGGACCAGAAGCTGTTGGTCGGATGGAGGAATCCGCTTCCTCACAGCCAGTTGCAATTATAACTGGCGCTTCCCGTGATATAGGTCGGGGAATTGCTGAGGAGCTTTCACGTGAAGGATTTGCTGTTATTGCTAATCATCGTGACCCTCAAAAAGAAAAAAGGAACACAGAAATTCGCGAGATTATTGAATCCACAGGTGGAGAGTGGCACGTCGGCGATATTACAACTCCCGAAGGAAGATCAGGTTTGGCTGATATTGTTGATAGGCGAGGCGGAAAACTGGATCTTCTTGTCCTCAATGCCGCGGGCCCTTCGCGAGAACTAAATGTTGTTGCAAACATGGCATTAATTGATGCGTTTTTACCTAGAATGAGTAAGGGTGGAGTAATAATTTTTCCCCAAAGTACAGCTGGACACTTTGTGGATCTAATTGACCCAAGCCAAATGACAGCATCAGGATACGAAAATGTTGCCCCTTCAAAAAATGAAGCGGAGAGAGAATTAAAGATGAGAATGGAAAAAATGGATGAACAAGGCGTGAAGTTCTTTATTCCTGTTCCTCCAGAAGTTTCGGACACAACCAATATTCGTCTATTTAGCTTCAGGGACAAAGACGCTTTGGCAAAGTCTGCGGCATTTTCCCGAAGTCTTGGACTACCTGAAAGAATGACTATACGGGATGTTGGGAAAAAGGTGGCGGAACTTGTTCGGAGAAAGGACGAACTTCCTCAAGGTTATACAGACTTCTTTAATGGAACAATCGACGCGCGTTCTGTCCTTAGAACCATTTATGATGGGGACAATGCCGTTTATGTTGATACTTTAGAGGAAAATGGGGTTGGACATTCCATTGTTTCTGAATTACGACTTGAAGAAGCAAATTTGAGATTGGTTGAAGAGGCGGAGGGTGATCTTTATCGCGCAACAGCAACAGTTCAAGTAAAACCTGAGCATACTATTGGACATTTCGGTGTTTTGCCCGGACATAAAGGGGTTCGAGCCGCAGTAGAGACATTACAGAGAATTTTTGAAAAAGATGATCCCAGATTAACTCTTCAACTTGCATCAGTTCAAAACGTAGCATTTATCGGGATTATTGTACCCGGAAATATTATGAATATAGCGGTGGAGGATATATCAGAAGATCTGAGGGATCTAGTTTATAACGCTGTGATAAGCGTAGACGGACAAATATGCCATAAGATTGAGGGGATGAGATTCGGAGTAACTGATAAGCCAGATGGGGAATCTCTGCGGCCTGATCAATTAGCAGAAGTAATGGCTCAGGGAATGGGTCTTTCGACCGGAGGTTTTTCGCTAGAGCACCAGGACAAACTGCCGTTATTTAATAGTTTTAGTGAAGCAAGATTTGGGAGAATGCCACAAAGAGGAGAGACACTTAGAGTTGAATCATCCATTGCTGACACAGGAGGAGATGAAAGAAGAGTTGAAGGAGCAGTAAGGATATTCTGTGGAGAAGATCTTGTTGCTGAAGCAGGGAGTCTTAAAGCTTCTATGTGGCCAGCTAATTTTGTGAGATCTCGAATCGCAAGAGCACAAATAGCGGCAACTTAGTTTCTTATTTTCTCTCAAAATAGTAGTAGACGTTTTTTGAAAGCTGTGCGATGCGTTCGGCGGCGCCCTGCTGAGAGTTTGACTCGGATAAAACCACTAACAAAATCGGATCTTTTGCAAAGATTATTCCTGCGTCATGCTTAAATCCTCGGATTTCTCCGGTTTTGTGCGCCACTTCAACATCATCGGGCAAATATTTGGGGATTCTGTCATTTAGTCTTTGCTGACTTAAAAGATCTAGCATCCTTTTCGAATATTCGCCGTCAACCATTGCGCCTGTGTATAGTTTTTCAAAGAAAGATGCGATATCCTCAGCAGTTGTTCGTGGGGGCTGTCCAAGTCTTGAAGAAGAAAACCCCTGCTCGCGCATAAAGGCTGAAACATTTGAGTTTCTGATTTTTGAAACTAAAAGAAGCGCTGCGTAGTTGTGCGAGATCGTTATCATTTGTTCAATTGCGTCGGAAATTTTCATTGTAACGGTCCCTTCTGTTAATTCTGCCGAATCGCTTGCGATATCAAAAATTTCATTTAAGTCGCGAGCGTCACGACTTATAATTTCATCACGATTTAGTTTTCCCTCTTTAATTTGTTTGAAGGCCGCTCCCAATACCCACAACTTATAGAGGCTTGCGGGTTCATATGTCCTTTTTTCGTTTTGAGAAAAATATTCACCGGTTCTAAGATTTTTGATTATAACTGCGTAAGTGCCGTGCGTTCCCTTGAGGGAAGAATCTACAGTCTCTTTAAGAGAATTACCTGTGAAGCCTGCCAATAAATTTTTTGTTTCTTCAAGACCTGCTGCAAGGGGCGATATAATTTCCTGAAATTTTTGTTTGACAGGAAAGAAGAAGAAGAGAGCAAGGGAGAAAATTACTGCACCTATTATTATGATAAGTAAGTCTTTTAATCGTAGCATTACATCGGATTATACCATCCTTTATTGTTCGTTTATCGGTTACGGTAACGAAACCCGTATCGTAAATCGGTGACGCTAAACGGTAAAAACACGAAACACGAACAACGACTAACGAAACGGGCATCGTAACCGATTAACGCTCTACGATTCTTAGAGCTTGGCGGGATTAACTCGTAATATTTTATCGTCGCCTTGTCGGGGGTTTCCGCGGCCGTCGCGGTTGCTAGTTGTTATATAAAACATATTATCTGGTCCAACAACTACGTCTCTAAGCCTTCCATATTCGTTTTTGAAATGCTCAACAAGTCTTTTTTCGTTAATCTTATATTCGTAAAACGCTGATCCGCGGAGCCCTGCAAAAAATATTGAGCCGTTAAGGAATGCTACTCCTCCCGGCGCCCAAGTCTGACTACCGCTTTGTATGACGGGCGAAACCATCCCTGCCCTTGTTTGATCTCCGCGAATTTCAGGCCAGCCGTAGTTTTTGCCAGGCGTAATCAGATTTAACTCATCGGTCGCACTTGAACCGTGTTCAGTTTCCCAAAGCCGCCCTTGATTATCCCATGTAATACCCTGAGGGTTTCTGTGACCGTAAGAGTAAATTCGAGTTCCAAACAGGTTGTCGGGAACAGGATCTCCATCGCGAGTAACGCGAAGTATTTTCCCGGCGAGCGAATTTCGATCCTGCGCTAAAGATGGTTCCTGTGCATCTCCGGTTGTAATGTACAAAAAGTTATCGGGGCCAAATTTTATTCGACCCCCATCATGATTCGGTGCTCCGGGAATCCGATCAACAATTATTTTATCTTCGCGCAAGTTATTGTTTTCAAATTTATATCGAGCAACTCGATTGAGAGTATTATTACCCGACGAACGATAGGTATAATAGAGGTAAATATTTCTATTGGTCTCAAAATTTGGGTCAACGGCAATCCCGTGAAGTCCACTTTCGCTGATTGTATGGACATTAATATTTACTATTTGTGATACTTGCCCGTTTCCGTCAATTATTGAAACTCGTCCTGGCCTTTCCGTGACTAACATTCGGCCGTCGGGCCCGAACGCCAATGCCCATGGTACCTCAAGGTTTTCGGCAAACACTGAAATTGCCGGCGTCTGTTCAGTTATTGGGCCGGTCGTTTTTACATCTTGAGATTTTTGTGGCTTTGCAAAATCAGTAGTTACAAGAATCGCCAGTGCCACAATCAGAAGAACACCTACTCCGACTATTATTTTCATTACTGTTTTGATATTATAACGCAATCAGTATAGAGTATCGAGTATTCAGTATCGAGTAAAAATCATACTGAATACTGCATACTGAATACTGCATACTGACACAAGGCGGTGAGATATCTTGAGTAGAAATTTAATAATCGCGGCAATCGTTATAATTGCTGTGGTCGGAGGGGTCGTATTATTGGCAGGGCAACAGAGTAAGCAAAGCGCAACATCGACGCCAACATCCCAGCCAGAGGCTGGTCAGTCTTTGGCTGAAACACCTACGCCGTCTCCAACAGAGGTAATGCAAAAAGAAGAAGGCGCAACGGAAGAAGCCGCTATGACGGAAAAAGCATCTATCGAAATCAAAAATTTCGCATTCGTACCAAAAACATTAACAGTCAAAAAGGGTACGGCTATAACTTTTACAAATCAGGATCCGGTTGGTCATACTGCAACAGCCGATGATGGAAGTTTTGACACGGGGCTAATCGCTGCGGGAGAATCAGAATCTGTAACTTTTGATAAAGCAGGAATCTATACTTATCATTGCGCGCCTCACCCCTATATGAAGGCGACAATTGTCGTAGAGTAGATAACTACTCAAGGGCAAGATCGGTTCCTGAGGGAGGAAAGTTGCTTGGGTTAATATAGAATCCGCTATCAGGAGGTTATTTTTTGTTCGCTCGGCGTGACTTTTTCCCAAATCGTCCAAAAACGAGAACAAGAGCTATTACAGCTAATGCGAATGCAATTTGAGCTTGTGTAATTTGAGGTGTTAGATCTATCATAATTCCTCGAGGATTTCCTCGACTTTAACTGCAAGCCTCCAAGATATAATAGCAAGTACGAAGTTGGCTGTCAACACTAATATATTTCTTGTTCCGAACATCGCGACTATCCATACAACCACAAAATTTCCGAAAACATTCGACAAGACTCTAAGCTGAGCCCGACTTAAATTTAACTCTAACATAATAAGACAATAGCAATTATAATAAGAATTTACAATGGGGCGGACCGTATTTCACTACGCAATCGAACACTTTCCAGAAGAAAGAAGAAAAAAATATTTACATGGAGAGGTATAATATTATTCATGAAATTATCTATTGAAACCTCGGAAAAGAGGATGTTTTGGATATAACGGCTAAAGTTCAAAAAGTTTTAAGCGAACAAGAAAAAGATAAAGCTTTAAGAAGACTTTCTTATGGTTGAGCAAGGTAGATTTGTTGAAACCCAAATTGAAGGTACAAAAGTAGCTATTGTATTTGGAGATATTGTTGATCAAAGAGTAGATGCAATAGTAAGCGCTGCTAACGAGAGACTTAAGGGCGGATGTGGTGTTGATGGTGCGATCCATGAAGCAGCTGGACCAAAGTTATCTGAGGCTTGTCGGGCAATTGGGTTTTGTGAAACAGGGGATGCCGTCGTTACTCCGGGCTTCAGTCTTCGCACAAGATACATCATACATACCGTAGGTCCTGTATACGCTGCGGGAGAAGTAAATGAATTAGGCAAAAGGCACAATGAGGAGGCGGCACTACTTCTTGCAAGTTGTTATAAAAAGTCTCTGGAACTTGCTATGGCAAACGGGGCAAGGACGATTGCTTTTCCAGCAATCTCAACTGGCGAATTTGAATACCCAGCCGATAGAGCAACTGATGTGGCCATGCAATCTGTAAAAACCTTCCTACAGAAGAATCCCGGTGCGTTTGACGAGATAAGATTTGTTATGTTTGACGACGATTATTTTGGTATTGGTCACAGAAAGCTTAAAGAACATTTCGACATTTCTAGTCTATGAAACTTATTACTGTCCAAACGAAAAAAAGAGATGAGGTTGTTGATATAACAGGTGAGATTCAAAAGTTTTTGAGCCAACAAAAAAAGGAGAGTGGGGTTTGTAATGTTTTTGTTGCGCACACGACTTGCGCTATTACAACCGCGGATTTAGATCCGGGGACTGACCTTGACACTCTGGAGTTTCTTCGAAAACTAGTACCAAATATAAAATTCCGCCATCCGCACGATCCCGGACATGCCCCCGACCATATCCTCTCATCAATTATCGGCCCATCGGTTTCGATTCCATTCGAGAATAAAAAATTAATTCTTGGAACATGGCAAAGAGTTGTCTTGATTGAGCTTAACGGCCCCAGAGAAAGATCAATTCATATTTCAGTTTAAATTCGTTACCTTGCAATCCCACCCAAGAGAGTATTTACCCTGAGTGTAGTCGAAGGGTTGACAAGCCCCCAATTTTCTGTTATAACGTTGTTAGAACATGGAGCAAACAGTCGTTAGAATTGGGAATTCGGTAGGCATTATTATTCCTCAGCAAATCAGAAAATCTACTGGTATTAATGCTGGGGATAAAGTGCTTGTTGAAGAGAAAAACAAAAAAATTGGAATTTATCCAATTAAGAAAGCGGTTGGGGGAGTTAATGCCAAATTCATGAAAATGGTTAATGAGTTTATGGAAGAGCACAGAGATGTTCTTCAGGCTCTTGCAAACCGTTGAAATACCTTACTCCTCAACAAATATTAGCGATTCATGATCAAGCGATAAAAAGGTTTGGTGGATCTTTTGGTCTTCGGGATTTAGGACTTCTTGAATCCGCTGCGGGAAGACCGCAGGCCACTTTCGGCGGACAAGATTTATATGAAACCATTTTTGATAAGGCCGCGGCGCTAATACATTCGCTCCTAAAGAATCATCCCTTTGTTGATGGAAACAAAAGGACAGCATATTCTTCTGTCGGAATATTCTTAAAGATGAACGGGTATAAGCTTATCGATGTGCACGATAAAAGTTTGCAATTTGCAATGTCAGTGGAAAATAATTCTATGTCTCTTGAGGAAATTGCCGCGTGGCTTAAAAAGAATTCCAAAAAGATTCGAAAATAGTTTCAATCCAACATTCTTAAGAACGTTAGAACGTTTATTTAAACTGCAATAACAATCTATCCCATGTTCCCTGCCTGCCTGCCGGCAGGCATCGATATATCACAACAGAACAATCCTTCACAATCCTTCAAGCCTGGCTTACATTCACGCCGTGAAAGCGGGGTTGTTTTTTGGAAAGTTTTGGCTTTTGGATTGAAAATGCTATAATTATAGGCTTTTCTAAATTGCGTTTAGCATGCGATGAATGAAAGGCAATTTATTGCACTTTAATAATTTGCGGAAACATTTGTATCAAATTCCGTCTTTTGCTTGACGGAGGGATGATACAAAATTTAGGTGTTTATGGAAGACACGGCGAGAAAGCAACATAATTTTTGCTTTTTGGCGGTGTCTTCCACGGGAAGTCATGGCAGTTTCAGACTGAAGCTGCTATCAAAACCAGGAGAGGAGGTTAGAGAAAGGAAAACTCACACGACAATATCGGCAAGCCAAGCCAGCTCAAGAAAGGAGGCAAGGGCCGGAAAAATTATCGTCTTCATTTAGTGAAAAGGAGGTAACATCTAGGGGATCTATCTACATCTACATCCACATCCACAACAAAGTGTTCAAAGAAAGGAAGTTCACAGTGCTTAAGAAGATAATCATCCTGGGTGTAGTCACACTGATTGCTGTGCTCGGCATTGCAACGGTGTCAGCTGCCGGCGGTTTCGACCAGTTCGGGTACAACTACGGCGCCAATGTCTTTGTCGGCACCGGTAGCTCTTGGTGCCAAGGTAAGTTCGGCTTGGACAAACCCACCTGCGATGCCAGCATGGCCCCCTTTCAGAACGATAAGCTCGTCATGAAGTGGAGCAAAGCGTGGGACGACGCCGTGTTCGGACCAGATGGCATCCGCGAGAATGGAGACGAATTACCATGGGCAACTGATGCGTGGGTAAACAACGAGTGGAACGGGCAGGTCCCCGGAGGTAGCGGCATAAGCGAGATCGCGAAAATCATTTGGGTCGGTCCGGACCCCGAGAACAGTGCCTACTGGCGACCTGGCGGATATGCCATCTGGGGTGAGTTCGAGGTGGTCATGGACCATTACATATGTTCATCAGCGAATGCCTTGTGTCCAACTGACCCTTGGCCAGCTCACGCGATCCCAACCGGCTACGGCGGTCCCTAACGCCTCCATCGGTGCGACCCTACTTTGGGTAGCGCCAATTTCCCCTTGGGAAGAGTAGGCTTCGCAAGATAGCAAGCGCTGCACACTTATTCCTGAGGGATAAGTCAGTTTCCGCGATTAGTACGGTTTTTACGGGGTTTTCCGTGTTGCTTTTGTTTTCTTGGCCTTAAAACCAAGTCGAGCATCCGCTCAAAACAAACCAACCAATAAACCCCATCCATCTTCCTATTGACAAATAATTTTGGGGGTGGTATTGTTTAACCGGATGGTTAAGGATTCCTCATCGGCAAAATTACTTTTGAATAACATTTTTCATTCGCTTTCTGATCCGACGCGTCGCAAAATTTTAGAACGTTTAACAGCAGGACCTCTTACAATTTCTGAGATCAAAGCTCCGTTTAAAGTTTCACTTGTTGCAATCTCAAAACATTTAAAAGTTCTTGAACGCGCCAGGCTTATTCGCCGCCAAAAAATGGGAAGGGAGCATATGATCCGTCTTCATCCCCAGCCACTTCGCGACGCACATAGATATATCGAGGTTTATAAGAAAGAGTGGATGAGAAAACTAGACGCTCTTGAAAAATTTCTAGAGAGAAACTCCTAAATCGGTAAAACAGTTGGTCTTGACATTTTCCACCAACTTATGTCTTACTATATATATGGCAAAGAGAAAAAGAAAGCATCTAGCGCGGACAAAGAATAAAGAATCATCTATAATCGTCTATTATAAATTTGTAGTATACCTTTTTCTAGTTGCCATTTTGGGAACTTTTTTCTTTAAGTTGTTTTCACCCCTAGTTTCAAACACGGTCAGCATCCTCGGCATTTTCACCAATCGATAGATATGGGAGGTGGATGATTTATGATGTGGGGATATCAAAACATGATGGGGGGACTCGGAGTAATAGCTACGATTTTTTGGATCGTAATTTTAGTTGATCTTATTCTTCTTGGTTTTTGGCTCTGGAAACAACTCCAGAAGAAATGAGGTGATTAAAAAATGATTAAGTCGGTTCCTTTTGCGAATGCCGCGGCAATTGTAATGTTGGGACTATATTTTGCATGCCGAATTTTAGCCTCAGTCGCTCCCGATTTTCTTTTCAGCGTTGGTCAGAGTTGGTTTCATACCTTTAATCTAGAATCAGGACAAGCAGTTGTGCCGCTTGAGATGGGTTCACTTTTGTTTGGAGCAGTTTCTTTGGCCGTTGTTACATGGGTGACAGTCTACGCGTTTTCGGAGATTTACAATAGGCTGGCAAAGAAATAACCCTTGACTGTGAGCTTGCGAAAATTGTACAATATCCCCCATAGGGGGATATGGAGAAGAAGTTCTTATTAATAATCGCGCTTATTACGGCCGTAGTTTTATCTGGCGGAGTTTTTCTGTTTTCAAATTCGGGAGGTAGTGCTGCCAGAATCGAAAAGACATTAGGTGCCCAAATTCAGATTCCTCACAAAGACTTTGATTTTAAAGATATTAAATATAATGGTGGAAACGTAACGCACGCGTTTCCTATAAAAAATAACGGCTCCAAAGAATTAGTCCTAGCAAATCTTTCAACGTCTTGTATGTGTACCCAGGTTTATCTGAAAAAAGGAGATGAAAAAAGCCCCAGTTTCGGAATGAAGGGGCACTCGGCAGCTTCCGATTGGAAGGGTATTTTGAAGCCCAAAGAAGAAGCGGAAGTAATTGTTGTTTTTGACCCAACCGCCCACGGACCACAAGGGATTGGTCCGGTTGAACGATTTGTTAGTGCTGAGACAAATGACCCAGATAATCCCTATATAGAATTTGCTTTTGACGGGGTAGTTGTTAAATGAAATCAAGCTCACTGAAGAAATTATTTAGGTTCATTAAATCCATTAAGAAAAAGAAATTTTCTGCTCTCCTGTTAATAATTTCGATTCTTACGTCTTACATTTTTGGCGTTCTTTCTTTTTTTATTTTAGAGAAGACGATCATTCAAGAAGATGTAGCGTATGAGCAAGGTGTTAATCTTTCAAAAATCCAGGCAAAAGTGCTTCCCCAAAAAGGATACAAAGTAAAAATAAAGTGGTCTGATCTTGGGAAGAAAATGATTGAAGACGGAGTGATCGATGAGCAAAAATTGGCAAAAGCCGTTTTTGGGAAAGATGAGATCCCTCAAGCTTTTAAAAAATACCTTGATGGGTCAAAGCAAAAAGAGATAATTGTAGACGAAACAACTGCACAGTTTTGGGTAGATCTATTTTGGGGCTTGGGTCTTGCGAATAAAAATCCGATCCTTGAAAGCGGGCCTATGGCAGAAGGCGGAAACACCGCAAATTACGCTTCAACCGGCGGCTGGACTTTGGGGAAGCAAGACGCGATGAATTACTATAGCAAATTTTCCTACATTCAACTTTCGGCCGAGCAACAAAAAATAGTTCAAGAGATCGCAGATAAGGTTTACCGACCATGCTGCGGCAACCCAACGTCGTTTCCAGACTGTAACCACGGCATGGCGGCTCTTGCGATAATAGAGCTTTTAGTGTCGCAAGGAAAATCAAAAAAAGATATATACAAAGACCTTCTTGCATTCAATTCTTATTGGTTTCCGCAAACTTATCTTGATATCGCATATCATTTTGAAAAAGCGGGTAGGGATTATGCAAAAACACCGGCAGAACAGATTCTATCCAAAACTTTTTCAAGCGCTATGGGATATTCGGCTATAAAGCGAGAAATAGGAGAAATTGCCTGGCCGGCTTTAAAGGGTGCCGGCAGCTGTGGCGCTTAGTTGATAAATTTTTATGGAACTTATTTTCCAAACGTCTCTTATTGCCTCCTTTGTCGCCGGAATGGTAGCGCTTTTTGCGCCCTGTTGCATCACGTTTTTACTCCCTGCTTATCTTGGCAGCGTTTTTAAGGAAAAAGAAAAAATCCTCTTGATGACTTTGATTTTCGGCCTTGGAATTGTCGTAACTTTGCTCCCTGCGGTATTAGGTGTTGCAATTATTTCAAAACTTTTATTCCGCTATCATAATGTTTTATATATAGTCGGGGGACTCGTTCTC